>Ga0307981_1000246_pt1 | contig 57918 bp, 65 predicted proteins | sample OrgLakmetagen987_FD_201849 | JGI IMG/M metagenome (GOLD analysis project Ga0307981, IMG submission 201849) | Saline water microbial communities from Organic Lake, Antarctica - #987 | ecosystem: Environmental > Aquatic > Non-marine Saline and Alkaline > Saline | place: Antarctica: Organic Lake... | reverse complement strand
ATCTTGAAGGCCGCAAGCGTCGTCCTGCTGCCCGTGCCGACTTTGACGTGGATTTTCCTTTGCGTGGTTTTGTTGCTTGCGATTGCTGCGGCAATGCCATGACGGCGGCGTGGTCGAAGGGAAAGTACCGCCACTATGCCTATTATCGCTGCGAGACACGGGGCTGTGAGGCTAAGAGCAAGTCAGTGCCGCGTGCCAAGATGGAAGAAGGTTTTGCTGAAATCTTGCAGGGTTTGCAGCCAACAAGCGGCCTGTTCGAAGTTGCTAAGGCGATGTTGTGCGATGCTTGGGATATGCGCCTTGCAACGGCGCAGAACGAAAAGGGTGAGTTCCAAAAGCAGCTCAAGGAAGTGGATCGTCAGATCGAAGGCCTGCTGGATAGGATCGTCGATGCGAACAGCGCTTCGGTGGTTGGTGCTTATGAAGCGCGGATCGACAAGCTGGAAAAGCACAAAATGGTTTTGCTTGAGCGCTTCGAGACCACAACGCCAATCAAGGGACGGCTGGAGGAGTGTATTGAACTCACCCTAAAATTCCTGTCAAAGCCTTGGAATCTATACAAAAATGGTGACTTCGTCATGCGTCAGACAGTGCTCAGATTAGTCTTTTCTGAGCCCCTCAGATATGGGCAAAATGGCATGTATGGAACACCACAATTATCGTTTCCGTTCAAGTACTTAGCGGGAATTTCAATGGAAAAAAGTGAGATGGTGCTGTGAGAGAGGATTGAACTCTCGACCTCACCCTTACCAAGGGTGTGCTCTACCACTGAGCTACCACAGCCGCCTTTGTCCGACCTGCCAGCCCGGATGCTCTCCGGCTCGAGGCGGGTTCGGAAGCACCCAGCCCGAACAAACGCATCACTGGCACGCGCATTGCCCGGAGAAATTGCGATCTCTGGGCTGGAACGGCGGTTCGGACCATTTGACGTGGCGCGGAATTAGACGCAATCGTCATTTGATGCAAGCGCAATCTGGACGCTATTTGCGACCTGCGCTACACCGGGGGCATGATGCAGATCCCCGACAGACAGACAGACGCGGACAGAGACGCTCAGGCCGGGTCTGCGGCCGACAAGCAAAGCAGTCCGAAAGCTGATCAGGACAGCGGGCCGAAGGCGGACAGGGACCAGCGGCTCAAGGCGGCGCTCAAGGCCAATCTGGCGCGGCGCAAGGCGCAATCAAAGGCACGCAACGACACTTCAGGCGCATCGTAAAAGCGCGGGCAGCGACAAAGGAAAACAGGCATGGATTCGATTATCGTCACCGGCAACGGTGAGCTGAACGGGCAAATTCCCATCGCGGGGGCCAAGAACGCGTGTCTGACGCTGATGCCCGCCACCTTGCTCAGCGAAGAGCCGCTGACGCTGACCAACGCGCCGCGGCTGAGCGATATCAAGACGATGACAATGTTGCTGCAATCGCTGGGTGCCGAGGTATCGAGCCTGCAGGACGGCAAGGTGCTGGCGCTGTCGAGCCACGATATCACCAACCACAAAGCCGATTACGACATCGTGCGCAAGATGCGCGCCTCAATCCTTGTTCTGGGGCCGATGCTGGCGCGCGACGGTCATGCGGTGGTGTCGTTGCCGGGCGGTTGCGCGATCGGTGCGCGGCCTGTCGATCTGCATCTGCGCGCGTTGGAGGCGCTGGGGGCCGAACTGGACCTGCGCGAGGGCTATGTGCATGCATCGGCGCCCGGAGGTCTCAAGGGTGGAATCATCGACTTTCCGCTGGTCTCTGTGGGGGCCACGGAAAATGCGCTTATGGCGGCGACGCTGGCCAAGGGCACGACCGTGATCAGGAATGCCGCGCGCGAGCCTGAAATCGTCGATCTGGCGGAATGCCTGCGCAAGATGGGCGCGCAGATCGAGGGTGAAGGCACGCACCAAATCACCATTCAGGGGGTCGACCGGCTGGGCGGGGCCACGCATCCCGTCGTGACCGACCGGATCGAGCTGGGCACCTATATGCTGGCGCCCGCGATCTGCGGCGGCGAGGTGGAATTGCTGGGCGGCAGGCTCGATCTGGTGGGGGCGTTTTGCGAAAAGCTGGACGCGGCAGGCATCGAGGTGACGCAGACCAATGCGGGCCTCAAGGTGCGCAGGCGCAACGGGCGCACGCATGCGGTGGATGTCACGACAGAGCCGTTTCCAGGCTTTCCCACCGATTTGCAGGCGCAGATGATGGCGCTGCTCTGCACCGCCGAAGGGACCAGCGTGCTGGAGGAGAAGATCTTCGAGAACCGCTTCATGCATGCGCCGGAACTGATACGCATGGGGGCCAGGATCGACGTGCAGGGTGGCACGGCGCGGGTCACCGGCGTGGAGTGTCTCAAAGGCGCGCCGGTGATGGCGACGGACCTGCGGGCGTCTGTGTCGCTGATCCTTGCGGGGCTGGCCGCCGAAGGCGAGACTGTGGTCAACCGCGTCTATCATCTTGATCGCGGCTATGAGCAGGTGGTGCGCAAATTGTCTGCCGTGGGGGCCAAAATCGAACGGGTGTCGGCCCAATGACCGGCGATGCGACATTCGAGGACGGGGCGGACCGGCCTCTCAATCTGGGGGCCATGGATCTTGACGATCTGTCGGTCGTGTCGTCGCTGGTGCAGGATGCCGTGCTGCCCCAGGTAGAAATTCGCTGGGACAGGCCAGCGCGGCGCGTGGCCTTGTTGATCAACCGCTTTCGCTGGGAGGACCGCGCGGCGGCAGAGCGCATGGGCCGCCCGGTGGAACGGGTGCAATCGGTTCTGAGCATCGACAACGTGCTCGCGGTCAGCTCTCAGGGGCTGGACCGGTCCAATCCGGATACCGTGCTGTCGGTTCTGTCGATTGGCTTTGACGCGCTGGACGAGGTGGCGGGCCATGTGGTGCTGACCTTTGCCGGGGACGGCGCGCTGCGCGCCCGGATCGAGGCGCTGGAGGTGCGGCTCAAGGACGTCACCCGGCCTTATGTGGCCCCGTCGCGCAAGGTGCCGGACCATCCCGAATAGCGAACCCCGCCACCGCGACCGACGCCTTGTCCGACCCAAAGACCAGAGTGCCATGCCCCAGTTTCTCGATGCCCTGTCACCCGATTTCGAAGCCGCGTTCGTGGGGCTTCTCAACGCCAAGCGCGAAGACAGCCCCGATGTCGATGCCGCCGTGGCCGGGATCATCGCCGATGTCCGCCGCCGGGGCGATACCGCGATTTGCGACCTCACACGCCGGTTCGACGGGCTTGACCTGACGCCGCAGGGCATGGCCTTTTCCCCGGCGGAAATCGACGCGGAATGTGCCAGGGTCAGCGACGAAGACCGTGCCGCGCTTGAACTCGCCGCAGACCGTATCCGCGCCTATCATGTCCGGCAAATGCCCGAGGATGTCAGCTGGACCGACCCGGAGGGTGCCACACTGGGCTGGCGCTGGACGCCGGTTTCGGCGGCGGGGCTTTATGTGCCGGGGGGGCTGGCCAGTTATCCGTCGTCGGTGCTGATGAACGCAATTCCCGCACGGGTGGCCTGCGTGCCGCGTCTGGCGATCTGCGTGCCGACGCCGGGCGGCGTGGTCAACCCGCTGGTGCTGATGGCGGCACGGATCGCCGGTGTGACCGAGATCTACCGCATTGGTGGCGCGCAGGCGATCGCCGCCTTGGCCTACGGCACGGACAGGATCGCGCCGGTCGACAAGATCACCGGGCCGGGCAACGCCTATGTGGCGGCGGCCAAACGTCGGGTGTTCGGCAAGGTGGGCATCGACATGATCGCGGGGCCCTCCGAAATTCTGGTCATTGCGGACGCCGACAACGACCCCGACTGGATCGCGCTCGACCTGCTCAGTCAGGCGGAACATGACGAAAGCGCGCAGAGCATCCTGATCACCACTGACGCCGGTTTTGGCCAGGCCGTGGCCGATGCCGTCACCGCGCGGCTGGAAACGCTGGAGCGGCGCAAGATCGCGGGTGCCAGCTGGCGCGATTTCGGCGCGATCATCACCGTGCCCGACCTTGAGATGGCGGCCCGTCTCAGCGACCGGATCGCGCCGGAACATCTGCAGCTTTGCGTCGCCGACCCAAAGGCGCTGAGCACGCGGATCACCCATGCAGGCGCGATCTTTCTGGGCCAGTGGACGCCCGAGGCCATCGGCGATTACATCGGCGGGCCGAACCATGTGTTGCCCACGGCGCGGTCCGCGCGGTTCAGCTCGGGCCTGTCGGTGCTCGACTTTCTCAAGCGCACCACGCTGTCGCAGATGACGCCTGCCGCCTTGCGCGCCATCGGCCCTGCGGCGGAGCGGTTGGCGCGCTCCGAAAGCCTTGAGGCGCATGGGCTGTCGGTCACCGCGCGTCTGCGCAAACTGAACGGCTGAGGCATGACCGGGCTGCGCTATGTGTCGTAGTTCGTGAAATAGAGGCACGAAAGCCTTGGCCATGCGCATCGTCGACCATCACAATCCGGGTTGCGGCGCGCGGCCATGACCGACGATATGCCCCGGATCGACTCGTCGCAGCTGCACGCCGTCGATGCGGCTGCTGGCGATTCCCGAACAATCCCCGATCCATAGGGCGTTTCCGGAACTCGAAAAGGACCGTCTGAAAGCCGGGTCCTTCTACAGCCGGCTGGTCGATGTGATGGAGGAATTGATGACATTCACATGGCTCACACGCGACCGCAACGACATGCTGGTCGACCGCTGTTCGGAACGCGTGGAAAGCGCCGAGGCGCTGCCGAAACGGGTCAACGGGGCGGATAGGCTGGCGTGAGCATCCCCGATTGTGCAGGTGCGGCATTTTTGCTATCAAGGCGCGTGCCAAGAGGAAACGCCCATGTCGCGCATCAGCCATATCGAACTGGACGACCACAACCTGCCGCCCCCCACGCCCGAGATCGAGCAGGAGCGGCGCGTTGCGATGTTCGATCTGATGGAGGAAAACTCGTTCGATCTGCCGCAGCGCGACGATGCGCCTGCGACGTCGGGGCCCTACCGCATGGCGCTGGCCATCCGCGAAGGGCGGCTGGCCTTTGACGTGCGCGGCGAAGACAGCAGCCCGGCGGCGGATTTTACCCTGCCGCTGTCGCCGTTCAAACAGGTGGTCAAGGATTACTTTGCCATCTGCGACAGCTATTTCGATGCGGTCAAGACGATGCCTCCGGGCCAGATCGAGATGATCGACGAGGCCCGCCGCGCCATCCACGGGATCGGTGCACGCATCCTCGAGGAACGTCTGATCGGCAAGGCGCTGGTGGACGACGACACGGCGCGCAGACTCTTTACGCTGATCTGCGTTCTGCACCACGGGGACTGACATGGGCATCGCAAACGACATTATCCGCCGCTATTTCGACGCGTTCAACGCCGGCGACACCGACGCCATGCTGGCCTGTCTGAGCGACGACATCGCGCATCACGTCAACGAAGGCCAGGTGCGCATGGGCAAGCCCGCCTTTGCGGATTTCTGCGCGCATATGTCCAAATGCTATTCCGAAACGCTGACCGAACTGGTCGTCTTCGAGGCCGAGAACGGCAGTCGGGGGGCGGCGGAATATTTCGTCAACGGCACCTATTTGAAAACCGACGCGGGCCTGCCAGAGGCGCGGGGTCAGGGCTACCGCCTGCCTGCGGGATCGTTCTTTTCGTTGGAAAATGGCCTGATCTGCCGGATCGTCACCTATTACAACCTGTCGGACTGGACAGCGCAGGTGTCATGATCCGGGTCGAGGTCTTGCAAGGCGCTGCGCTGGACGCGGCGCTGGACGATCTGGCGGCGCTGCGGATCGCGGTGTTTCGCGACTGGCCCTATCTTTATGATGGCACGGCGGAATATGAGTGCGATTATCTGGCGACCTACCGCACGGCGCAGGGTGCTGTCGTCGTCGGTGCTTACGATAATGCGCGGCTGATCGGCGCGGCGACGGGCACCTTGATGTCCGAACATGCGGACGAATTCGCAGACGCCCTGACGGGGCTGGACGTCGAGGCAGACGCGGTGTTCTATTGCGCCGAAAGCGTTTTGTTGCCGGGCTACCGCGGGCAAGGTCTGGGGCACCGGTTTTTTGATCTGCGAGAGGCGCGTGCGCGGGGTTTGTCCTGCACCCATGCGGCGTTCTGCGCGGTGATTCGGGGGGCGGATCATCCGCTGCGGCCTGAAAATCCGCGCGATCTTGCGCCGTTCTGGCGAGGTCGGGGCTATGCGCCCATACCCGGCGCTGTGGCGCGGTTCGGATGGCGCGATCTGGGGCAGGCGGCTGACACTGAAAAGGATTTACAGCTATGGATGCGCGCGCTTTAGACATTCAGGATATGGGGAAACGGGCGTTTCTGACGGATTTGTTCGAGACGGCTGTGGCGGCCGCGGATCCGCTTGAGGCACTGCGGGAGCATCTGCCGGATGCCCCCAAGGGCCGCTTGGTCGTGGTCGGTGCGGGCAAGGGAGCGGCGCATCTGGCGGCTGCGTTCGAGACGTTATGGGCCGAAAAGCACCGGGACAAACCAATAAGCGGCGTCGTTGTCACGCGTTACGGCTATGCCGTGCCCTGCCGGCATATCAAGGTGATCGAGGCGGCGCATCCTGTGCCTGACGTGGCGGGATTGCGCGCGGCTGAGGCGTTGATGACGGCGGTTTCAGGGCTGAGCGCCGACGATCTGGTGGTGGCGTTGATGTGTGGTGGCGGGTCGTCGCTCTTGCCGGCTCCGGCGGGGGATCTGACGCTGGCGGACGAGCAGGCGCTGAACGAGGCGCTTTTGGCGTCGGGCGCGCCCATCGCGGTGATGAACGCGCTGCGCAAGCAGTTCAGCACCATCAAGGGCGGGCGTCTGGCGGCGGCGGCGCATCCCGCGCGTGTTGTGAGCCTGGTGGTGTCGGATGTGCCGGGGGACGATCCGGCGCAGGTGGCCTCGGGGCCGACGGTGGCCTCTGCGGTGCCGCGGGATGCAGCGCGCGCTTTGCTGGACAGCTACCGGATTGTGCTGACGCCTGCGTTGCTGGCGCATCTGGAGCAGCCTGACGATGGCTTGTTGCCGGACGATTGCATATTCAGGAACACTGAAACGCGGGTCATTGCCTCGGCGCGATTGTCGCTTGAGGCGGCGGCGGGGCGGGCGCGGGCGGCAGGGCTGGCTGCGGTGATCCTGTCGGATGCGATCGAGGGGGAGGCGCGCGACATCGGTCTGATGCATGCGGCGATCGCGCGGGAGGGACCGTTTGCGGCTCCCGCGGTGATCCTGTCGGGAGGCGAGACGAGCGTGACGTTGCGCGCCAAAGGCCGCGGCGGCAGGAACACGGAATTTCTGCTGTCCTTTGCGCAGGCCATCGACGGGGTCGCGGGTATTGTGGCTTTGGCCGCAGATACCGACGGGATCGACGGGTCCGAGGACAACGCGGGCGCCTTTGCGGATGGGACCAGTGCGGCGCGGTTGCGGGCGCTGGGGATGGACGCGCGGTCGGTTCTGGCGCGCAACGATGCCTGGGGGGCGTTCGATGCGCTGGGGGATCTGTTCGTGACCGGGCCTACGGGCACCAACGTGAACGATTTCAGGGCCATATTGCTGGGGGATGTGCCATGAAGATTGCCGCCGCCGCCTATCCGATGTCGTTTCTGTCCGGCTGGGCGGAGTATCGGGCCAAGCTGCACGACTGGGTCGCTGACGCGGCGGGGCAGGGGGCCGAATTGCTGGTGTTCCCCGAATACGGCGCGATGGAACTGGCAACGTTGGCGGGCTCGGAGGTCGCGGGCGATCTGGAGCGGTCCTTGCACGCGGTGTCGGAACGGATGGCGGATGCCGACGATCTGCACAGCGATCTGGCGGCAAGGTTCGGGGTGCATATTCTGGCGGCTTCTGCCCCGGTGTTCGATGCGGCCCTTGGGGGGCGACCGGTCAACCGCGCGCAATTCTTCACACCGGGTGGTGCGCGGGCGCATCAGGACAAGCAGATCATGACCCGGTTCGAGCGTGAGGAATGGCATGTGGCGGCGGGCGGGCCTTTGCAGTTGTGGGACACGGCGCTGGGCAAGATCGGAGTGCTGATCTGTTACGACGTCGAATTCCCCCTGCTGGGCCATGCCTTGCGCGAAGCCGACGTGATTCTCGTGCCGTCCTGCACCGAAGCGCGCGCGGGCTATGCGCGTGTGCGCATCGGGGCGATGGCGCGCGCGCTGGAGCAGCAATGCGTGACCATCATGGCCTCGACCGTGGGCGATGCCGCGTGGTCGGACGCGGTCGATACCAATTGCGGCGCGGGCGGCATCTTCGGCCCGCCGGATACCGGTTTCCCGGACACCGGCGTGCTGGCCTCGGGCACGCTGAATACGCCAGGCTGGACCTGTGCATCGGTGGACGCCGCGCAGATCGCCCATGTGCGCGCCGATGGCGTTGTGCTGAACCGGGCGCATTGGGCCGATCAGCAGGGCCGCAACATACCGGTCACAATCACGCCGCTGCGCTGAGATTGCGCTTGAAAACCGCACGCAATGCGCTCATTTAACAACGCGCCCGGGATTTTGCCGGGTGGGTTGATATGGAGAGAACATGGCCAAGGAAGAACTGCTCGAATTCCCCGGTGTCGTGAAGGAACTCCTGCCCAATGCGACATTTCGGGTCGAGCTTGAGAATGGCCATGAGATCATCGCACATACGGCAGGCAAGATGCGCAAGAACCGCATCCGTGTTCTGGCAGGCGACAAGGTGCAGGTCGAGATGACCCCCTATGATCTGACCAAGGGTCGGATCAATTACCGGTTCAAGTAGCGCGAACCTTTTGGTTCGTGCAGTGCGGGAAAGCGTTGCGCCAAAGGCGAAACGTGGCCGCACCCCGTGAGTAGACTGGGTGCAACAGTGACACGTTCCCAAAACCCCCGACTGATCCTCGGGTCCGCCAGCCCGCGCAGGCGCGAATTGCTGGCGCAACTGGGCGTGGTGCCTGATGCCTTTGCGCCAGCGGACATCGACGAGACACCGCTCAAGGCCGAATTGCCGCGCCCCTATTGCATCCGCATGGCGCGCGAAAAGGCGTTTGCGGTGGTGTCCGACGATCTGGTGCTGTGCGGTGATACGACGGTGGCCGTGGGTCGGCGTATCCTTGGCAAACCGGCGGATGCGGCTGAGGCGGCGGCGTTCCTGCGGCTGATGTCGGGGCGGCGGCACCGTGTGGTGACGGCCGTAGCCCTGCGCCACGGCACAGATATATGGGAGCGGGATGTGGTCACGCAGGTGCGCATGAAACGACTGACAGAGGCTGAAATTGCGGGCTTCATTGCCACGAATGACTGGCAGGGCAAGGCCGGGGGCTACGGCATACAGGGCCCTGCCGCGGCATTCATCCCGTGGATATCGGGCAGCTTTTCCGCCGTCGTGGGCCTGCCCTTGGCCGAGACCGCCACGCTCTTGCAAGCGGCGGGCTACCTTTCGTGGCGCACATGAAGGGTGTGACGATCATTCTCGATCATCTGGGCGAGCGCGAGGCGGCGGCGCGGGTGGTCGACGGGCGGCTCGATGATCTGCTGATCGAGGACGTTGCGCCGGGAATCGGCACCATCTACCGGGCCTTGGCCGACAGGCCGATGAAAGGGCAGGGTGGCATGATGCTGCGCGGCCCTGACGGGTCACTTTTCCTGCGCCAGATCAAGGGCCTGTCGCCGGGCCAGCCGCTTCTGGTGCAGGTCACGGGCCGTGCCGAAGCGGGCAAGGCGGTGCCGGTCACGACCAAGCTGCTGTTCAAGAGCCGCTATGCCATCGTCACGCCGGACGCGCCGGGCCTCAACATCAGCCGGTCCATCCGCGACGACGATCTGCGCGATGCACTGATGGCTGTGGCGCATTCCGAGATGGAGGGCGACATGGAGGGCGACATGGGGCTTATCCTGCGCTCGGCCTGCGCGGGCGCGTCCGAAGAGGACATTGCCGAGGATATCCGCGCGATGGCGGATCTCGCGCGCTCTGTCCTGGCCGATCTGGCCGGTGCGCCCGAATTGCTGGCCGCAGGCGACGGCCCGCATGTGCTGGCCTGGCGTGACTGGACCGAAGAGGCGGAAGTGGTCACTGAGGCAGGCGGCTTTGCCGCGCGCGGCGTGGATGCGATGATCGCTGATGCGCGCGGGCCTTACGTGCCGCTGGGCGCAGGCCACATGTATATTGAGCCGACCCGCGCGCTGGTGGCCGTGGATGTGAACACCGGCAGCGACACATCTCCGGCTGCCGGTCTCAAGGCCAACATCGCCGCCGCCCGCGACCTGCCGCGCCAATTGCGCCTGCGGGGACTGGGCGGCCAAATCGTGATCGACGCCGCACCCATGGCCAAGAAAGACCGTCACACCTGGGAAAGCACGCTGCGTGCCGCCTTCCGCGCCGATCTGGTCGAGACGTCGCTGGTCGGCTGGACCCCGCTGGGCCATTACGAGCTGCACCGCAAGCGCGACCGCGTGCCGTTGGCGGAGGTGCCATGACCTGCCCGATCTGCGCCCGCGCCAGCGATGCCGAATACCGCCCGTTCTGTTCGCGCCGCTGCGCTGACGTCGATCTGGCCAAGTGGATGTCAGGGTCGTATGCGGTGCCGTCCGACGACCCCGAAGATATCGAGAAGGCGGCCGATCTTGCCGCCCAAGAGCCGCCTTTGCCCCGCCGCCACTAGCCGTTGAGCACCCTGAGCAACGGCAATACACCGGTTCTGGTCATCATCTGGTTGATGATCTTTCCGGTGCCCGCCGCATCTGCCACGGCAGAGCCGGACATGCCGGAGAAAATCGGCGAGGCCACGACATCGACATGCCGCAGACCGCCCTGGAACCGGCCGACCAGCGCGACGCAAAAGCTGAGCAGGCGGTCGCTGATAGTGCCGGCGTTCAGGATATTTGCCGCGACGATGAACAGTGGCACCGCGAGCAGGATGAAGCTCTGATAAAGCCCGACCATCAGGACCTTGCCGAGGATGCCGATGCCTTGCTCCGCGGCGCACAGATACGCGATTGCGGCGACGAGGATCGAAGTGGCGATGGGCGTGCCGATACCCGCCAGAAAGAACAGCGTGGCGATGCAGAAGAGCCGTTCGAAACTCACGCGGCCTTGTCACCGATGGCATATCCTCGGAAAACGGGGTCAGCAGCGCCATAGAGATACCGAAATGCGCGCTCTTGTTCTGCCTTGCAGCGTCCGGTCACGTCATTCGAACAATCGCAGATTGCCCGGCGCGCGTTGATTGCCAACATAACATGTCAGGATGCATGTGACGGTCACTGCGGGTTTCATCCGCCTCTGACCGGCGAATTGAGGACAGGGGGAGGATGCTGACGGCTCGTATCGGGCCAAGGGACGGCCGAGCAAGCGGGCGACGCGCAAAGCCCTTGAACGCGGCGCGCGCCCGGTCTAGGAACTGACCCGTCGGGTGATTAGCTCAGTTGGTAGAGCGCTTCGTTTACACCGAAGATGTCGGGAGTTCGAGCCTCTCATCACCCACCATTGTTTTTTCTCATGAATTCATGATCTTGGCCCGGATGTGGCCGCAATGTTCGTCCTGATCGGCGCCCGGGCGCCGATCAGGTGTGTCAGATCGCGCAGCCTTCAGGGGACGCTGTGATTAACCTTTCGAATCTCGCGGGGGTTTTGGCGCTGATTTTGACCGCACCCAAGGGGCCGATGGGGCGATGAAGGCCAGATACAAGGCCGGACGCCGGGCTTTGGGTGTGCCTGACCGCGCGGAATACCTCGAATTAACCGGATCCGCGTCGGACGACCTTCGGGTCAAAACCGCAGGCCCGGCATGCGAAGGACCGGCAAAGGCACGCTGTTGACTACAGATTCCGCAAGGCCTGATTTTGGCGCACAAGCCGTCATGATAAAACGAAAAGTCCGGCGCGGACTTTGGCGTGCCGACCGGCGCGCGGGTCGGGAAAAGACATGCGATCCCGGGATGTGCGGGCCTTCGGCACAGGATCGAACGGCAGGTGACGCTGCAAGATCAGGCCCCGGCGCAAACTGTCAGAAAGATTTTACACTTGCTGCTGTGATTTTTTCCTGACATGTTTCAATGGATTGCCGTGCGACACGGTGGCGCGGCGGTCGAGACGCGGGTTTGGCCAGAGGCTTTCTTCGTTTGGTCATATTCGGGTTTGCAACTTCAACTCCGAGGGAGGTCGGATATGACCGTTGATCCAGACAAAGTATGGCCCACAGGCCTGAACGTGCGAGAAGCTGAGGAAGTCCACAGCTATCTCATTGATGGCACCCGCGTTTTTGGCGCCATCGCGCTTTTGGCGCATATTCTTGTGGCGGTCTCGACGCCATGGCTCGGGTAGGGGGTTAATTTCATGAACAATGCCAAAATGAGGCTTGTGGTGGCCCCGTCCGTGGGTGTTCCGCTTTTCCTTGGCGCGGTTGCCGTCGGATCGTTTGCCGTTCATGTGGCCGTTCTCACCAACACCTCGTGGGTGACTGACTTTCTGTCGGGCAATCCGCTGGGCAGCGGTGACGCAGTGGCAGCGGCACAGATCACGCCGGGCATGGAAACCGCCAACGCGTCCTATGTGCTGCCGCTCGCCAGTGGCCAGCAGGAAGTGACCGTGATCCTGCCGGACGGAACGCTGGCGCGCGCGATCCTGCAACCGAACAACGTGCTGGCCTCGGTCAATCCTGTGCCCCTGGCGACGGACTGAGCCCAAAAAAAACGCTCCGTGGCGGTGACGCAGGGGGCATTTCCCTCAGGATACCCGCGACCGGCCTGACGTGAGGGCGGACGCGGGTTGCAACCCGATCACGGGGCAGAGATGCTGAACTACAGATCCTTTGCATTGCGCAAACTCGCAAATGTTGCCCCCCGGTATCTGCCGTTTGCGGATATCGCGACCGATGATGTGCCTTTGTCGCGGCTGCTTCGCCTGTCGCTGTTTCAGGTCACCGTCGGGATGGCGCTGGTGCTGCTGGTCGGCACGCTGAACCGCGTCATGATCGTCGAGCTGTCGGTTCCGGCCACTCTGGTCGCAGGAATGCTGGCGCTGCCGCTGGTGTTCGCGCCGCTGCGCACATGGATCGGGTTCAAATCGGATACCCATGTGTCCGCCCTCGGCTGGCGGCGTGTGCCATACATCTGGAAGGGCACGCTTTATCAATTCGGTGGCTTTGCCATCATGCCCTTTGCACTGCTGGTTCTGTCCGGCTACGGCGAGGCGGTGGACGCCCCGCGCTGGATCGGCCTGTCGTCGGCCGCACTGGCGTTTTTGCTGGTGGGGGCGGGCGCGCATATCGTGCAGACCGTCGGTCTGGCGCTGGCCACCGATCTGGTCAAGCCGGAGGACCATCCCAAGGTCGTGGGCCTGATGTATGTCATGCTCTTGCTCGGCATGGTCGTCGCGTCGCTGATCTATGGCGCGCTGCTCTCGGATTATACGCCGGGGCGGCTGGTGCAGGTCATTCAGGGCTCGGCGGTCGTGACCGTCGCGCTCAATATGTTCGCCATCTGGAAACAAGAGGCGCGCGACCGCGACCGGGCCCGCGCGATGGAGATCGCGCCGCGCCGGGAATTCCGTCAGGCCTGGGGCGATCTGGTCGCCAGACCGCGGATGCTGCGCCTGATGGTGATGATCGGCCTTGGCACCTTTGGCTTTGGCATGGCGGATGTTCTGCTGGAGCCTTACGGCGGGCAGGCGCTCGATCTGACGGTGGGGCAGACCACGCAACTGACCGCGCTGCTGGCGACGGGCACGCTGATCGGCTTCGGCTATGCCTCGCGCAGCCTGAGCGCCGGGGGCGAACCGATGCATCTGGGACGCATGGGCGCGCTGATCGGCATTCCGGGCTTTGCCGCGATCATTCTGTCGTCGTCGGTGTTCGGCACTCCACTTTTTCTGGCCGGGGTGCTGGCCACGGGGTTGGGTGCCGGGCTGTTCGGTCATGCCACGCTGACCGCGACGATCCGTGCGGCCCCTGCCGACCAGATCGGTCTGTCGCTGGGCGCATGGGGTGCCGTGCAGGCGACCTGCGCCGGTATCGGCATTGCCTTGGCCGGCATTGTGCGCGATATTCTGGTAGGACTGGACGCTTTGGGTGGGCTTCGGCCCGAAACGCCGTACAATGTGGTTTTCCTGATCGAAGTCGTATTGCTGTCTCTGGCGGTTCTCATCGCCATGCCGCACGCAATCAGTCGTGGAACAGCGCGCAAAGGGCCGATTGTGGCCGACGAACACCGCAACCCAACGGAGGTAACATGGCAACGGTAATCTCAAGGCTCTTTGCAAACGAGGAAGCGGCGACAGCTGTCCGGAAACGTTTGCAAATGAAAGGTTTCCCCAATTATGTGGTCCGGGTGGTCACGTCTTCGATGGCATCGCCCGCGCAAACACTGGCCAGAGACGGTGTGGCGGACAAGACGGCAGCCGCCTATGTCAAGGCCATCGCGGATGGTGGCGCGGCCCTGGTGATCCGCGCCACTTACAAGCCCCTGGGGGCGGTGCGGATTGCGCGCGAAACGCTCGAGGGTGTCGATGCGGTCGATATGGGCAAGCTGCCCGAGGAAAACGTCGTCAAGGACGGCCCGGATCGCGCGCCGCGCGTGCTCAAGGGGCATCCGCATTTCCTGACCATCCGCAAGGCTCCGGGCGACCGCGAACCCGCGCTTGTGTCGCGCTCTCTGGGGCTGCGTCTGCTGTCCGAGCACCGGACCGAACGGTCGGTGATGCACGAGCCAAAGCGCATGTCGCGCTATTTCTGGCCGACGCCGCTGTTGAGCAAAAAGCAGCGCACCAATACGGTCATGAAGGAAAGATCGCATATGTCGCGGCTGTTCTGGCCGATGCCGTTGCTCTTGAACACGAAGCGCCGGAATTCGGTCATTCGGGACGGTGACACGCTGTTTTCGCAGATCTTCGGTTTTCCGACGCTGACCAAATAAACCGACGGCACGTCTCGGTCCGACACAGCCGAAAGGCCATCGGTCGACAGGATCTTCCGACGTCGCGCGAAGGCATCAGGCATCGCGCGACGTCTGGCCCAGCCAGCTGGCCACCTCGCCCGCGCGGCCCCGGGCCAGCGGCACTTCGGTCCCGCAGCGCAGACGCAGCATGTCTTTTCCGTCGTCCTTTCGCACCAGTTCCGGAGCAGCCCCGCGCGAGACCCACCACGACCGATGCGGCTGGATGCCATCCTTGGGGGTGGTCTGCGCCAGCACATCGCTCAGCCGGGCGCGATGCATGATTTCGCGGTCCGCCAGATGGGCGCAGACAAAATGCTCCTGCGCGCTGATAAAGCGGACATCCGTGAAGGCAACCACGTGCGGGCCGATCCGAAGCGTCCGGGCCTCCGTCTGCGTGACCCGCAAAGGCGGCAACACAAAGTGCACATAAAGCGTGTCGACCACCTGAACCACCAGATAATAGAGCACCAGACGCGGCAGATAGAGCAGGTCGTCCATATTGTCGTCCATCACCAGCGCCATCTGTTCCGACAGGGCCACGGTGGGCAACATGCTTGCCCCGCACAGGATCGGCATCGGGGCAATCAACCGCGGCATCCACATCTGCACCCGGCTCAGAACGATAAGGCCGATGAGATAGAACGACAGATAGATCGTCAGCCACAGCGGCCACAGAAGTGCCGCGCTCCAGATCGACAGATGGGCCAGCAGACCGGGCGGATCGTTGGCCAGCAAAAGCAGCAGCACAAGCCCCAGAAACAACAGCGACCGCGGGTTTCGCAGGATCGTCCAGACCTCGGCCACCGAGATATCGAACCGCATCCCGAGCGTGTCGCAAAGCCGGATCGGCTGATGCAGGACCGAAGGCTTGTCCGGGATGGGACCGGAAGGGAGAGGCGACAGCTCCTGCATGGTGCTTAACGTCTATTCTGCGCCTTGCATTCATTGCAACAGGGCTCTGGCCCCGTAGACGCGATTTGGCGTCAAATCACCCTATTTTGATGTGGAGCGCCGATTTTTCCCCGTAAAGGGCAATGGTTAAAGGCGCGTGTGAGCCGATGTGCATCTGCGCAGGGCGATCTTGCGCGGATACGCGATTGTGGCACGCGCCCTGTCTTTGAACCACCCAAAACAGGAGATGCCAGATAAGCTGGAACCCGACGCTTGACCCGCACTGCCCGACCGGCCACGGGGTGGATGCGATGGAGACGATCATAATCCCGCGCGCCCGCGATCTGGGCGGCTTCGAGGTGCGGCGCGCGCTGCCTGCGCCCAAACAGCAGATGGTCGGCCCGTTCATCTTTTTCGACCAGATGGGCCCGGCAGAGTTTCTCACCGGGCAGGGGATCGACGTGCGCCCGCATCCGCATATCGGTCTGGCGACGGTCACCTGCCTGATGCAGGGCAAGATTCGTTACCGCGATTCGCTGGGCACCGATCAGTGAATCGAACCCGGTGCGGTGAACTGGATGGTTGCGGGCCACGGCATCACCCATTCCGAACGCACCGATGGCACCGCGCGCAAGGCGCCGCACAGCCTGTTGGGTCTGCAAAACTGGATGGCGCTCCTCGAAGAGGCCGAGGACGCGCCCGCCGATTTCGTGCATGCCGTCAGGGACACGCTGCCGATGATCGAGGATGGTGGCGCAAGGGTGCGGCTAATTCTCGGCACCGGCTGGGGCATGAAAGCCCCCGTCACGCCGCACGGCGAAACGATCGATGCCGATGTCGACATGGCCCCCGGCGCGCAATTGCCGCTGCCTGGTGAGCACGAAGATCGCGGGATCTACGTGTTGCACGGGGCGGTCACGATCTCGGGAGCGACTTATGAGGCCGGTCGCATGCTGGTCTTTCGCCTTGGCGATGCGCTGTCGGTCAGCGCCGGCGATCAGGGTGCGCGGCTGATGGTGCCGGGCGGCGCCACGATGGACGGGCCGCGCCACATCTGGTGGAATTTCGGAGCCTCCTCGCGGGACCGTATCGACGCCGCCAAAGAGGCCCGGCGCGAGGCCGATTGGCAGCATGGCCGGTTTCAATTGCCGCCCCGGGGACGACGACGATCATATTCCGCTTCCCGAAGAATGATCAGACCCCGATGACGCTAGGTCAAAGGGGCTTGCGGGCCATACGATCGACACTGTGTCGCATCCGTCGTAAAAAACCGCGAATGGTCGCTTGACGAGGTAGGGTGGGCCGCGTAATTACGCCCTCACGTCGGGGTGACCTTGCGGGTAGCGAGCGGTTGTAGCTCAGTTGGTTAGAGTACCGGCCTGTCACGCCGGGGGTCGCGGGTTCGAGCCCCGTCAACCGCGCCATCGCTTCCCCTAAGGTTCGTCCGCGTCATGCGCGGTTGTAGCTCAGCTGGTTAGAGTACCGGCCTGTCACGCCGGGGGTCGCGGGTTCGAGCCCCGTCAACCGCGCCACTTTCACGTTATATATGAATGTTCAGGCCGATCCGGCGCGCACCCGGTTGCACAAACTGCGATTTGCGCATCAAAAAAGGCGCCCTCAGGCGCCTTTGGTCTTTTCGTCCGTTTCAACGCCCCGCGTTACCGGCCCCAGCTGCGGACCGGACCGCAATCCACATGGATAAAATTAGATCCGGTATAACGCCCGACGCCGCCGGCGCGACAGGCTGCTGCCGCACGCGCCATCTGATTGACCGAGCGTGACCGCATCTGCAAATCCGCCGCCTCACCGCGCAGGTGCCGCGAGTTTTTCGCCACACCTGACCCGCGAGCGCGCAGCATCGCGTTGGTCTGCGGGCTGCGGTAGCCCGAGATCAGCGTATAGGGCTCGGGCGTGTCCAGCATGTTCTGCGTGGCGGCCATGATGTCGACGGTGCGCAGGTCGATCACCTTGACCTGATTGGTGCGCCAGTCGCGCATGAAACGGTACACTTCGGTCACCGCATCCTTGATATACTTGCCCTCGACCCAATAGATCATGTCGATGCGTTCGCCGGTGCGCCCGGAATACATCTTGACCCGCCGGATATCGCCACCACCACGCAAAAAGCCGGCTGCGTTGGAGTAGGTCGGTGCTGCGGTGATCATTGTTGCGGCGAACGCACCCAAAAGGCCACGCCGCGAAATGCTGCCTGATCGTGAAGTCATAACGATTGCCTGTCCCGTCGCTTGCCTGTTTAGCCCCGTGACGTTGCACGGGACTGCCATATATCATCCCCTGATATTTCTAAACTATGACACTTAACGAATCGTGATCCAAGTCTGATCTGGGCAGGAATAAATCTGCCAAGGGTTTTCGGCAATTTTTCGCTGAAACCGGGGCACCTATGTCCAGGTTGCGGCTTAGGAGTGCCGGGGTGCAGATTTTGGATCACATGTGGCCAATCTGGCACAAAAGTGAGTGGACACGGGGCCGCCGGCATGGGCACAGATATAGTGTGCGCCAAAAACGAAAATACGAGGGATAGAAATGCAATTGTTGACCAGCCCAAGGTTTTTGGGATTTCTGAGTGTTGTGGCCATCGCGGCCTGTGTGACGATGACGGCGCCAGCGCCCGCGCAGGCACAGGTGACCGCCTATAGACAGGCCGTGGCTGAAGCCGCGTCGCGCGATGATGCGATCGCCGAATTTTACCGCTCGAACGATTACCGGCCGATCTGGACAGGCGCCGATGACGCCGGCATGGCGCGCCGTCAGGCGCTGCTGGATGCGGTCGCTGCGGCCTCGGATCACGGGTTGCCCGCACAGCGCTATGATCCGCACGCGCTGCGCGCGATGATGCAGGCCGCCCGCACGCCGCGCGACCTCGGCGCGCTCGAGGTCGAGCTGAGCCGGGTGTTCGTGCAATTCGCCACCGATATCCAGACCGGCATCCTGACACCCAAAAAGGTCGACGCCGATATCGTGCGCAAGGTGCCGCTGCGCGACCGCACCGCCTATCTGACCAATTTCACCCAAAGCACGCCTGCCGGATTCTTTCGCAAGCTGCCGCCGCAATCGCCCGAATATGCTCGGCTGATGCGTGAAAAGATGCGGCTGGAGACCATTCTGGCCGCAGGCGGCTGGGGGGCGCAGGTCCCCGGCACGACATTGCGTCCGGGCGAAAACGGCGACGGTGTGGTGCGACTGCGCAACCGTCTGATGCGCATGGGGTATCTGACACGTTCGGCCACCGCGCAATATGATGCCAAGATGCAGGCCGCCGTGCAGCAGTTTCAACTGGATCACGGGTTGGACGCCGACGGTGTCGCTGGCCCCAGCACCGTCCGGCAGGTCAACATCGAGGCGCAGGAACGTCTGCAATCGGTGATCGTCGCGATGGAGCGCGAACGCTGGATCAACCAGCCGCTGGGTCAGCGCCACATTCTGGTGAACATCACCGATTTCAGCGCCCGCATCATGGATGACAACAAGGTCACTTTCCAGACCCGCTCGGTTGTGGGCAAGAACGACCCGGCTCGGCGCACGCCCGAGTTTTCGGATGTGATGGATCACATGGTCATCAACCCGTCGTGGTTTGTGCCGCGCTCGATCGCGACAGGCGAATACCTGCCGCTCTTGCAGCGCAACAGGAACGCCGTCAGCTATATGGAAATCACCGACCGGAATGGTCGCCGGGTCAACCGCGCCAATGTGAACTTTGCCAATTACACCGCGCGGACCTTCCCGTTCTCCATGCGCCAGCCGCCCAGCAGCCGCAACGCGCTGGGTCTGGTCAAATTCATGTTTCCCAACAAATACAACATCTACCTGCATGACACGCCGGCCAAGAACCTCTTCAGCCACGAAACCCGCGACTATTCGCATGGCTGCATCCGGCTGGCCGATCCGTTCGATTTCGCTTATACGCTTCTGGCCCGGCAAAGCGATGATCCGGTGGGTTTTTTCCAGTCGCATCTGCGCAGCGGGGCGGAATCGCGGGTCAATCTGACCGACCCTGTGCAGGTTCACATCATTTACCGCACCGCGTTCACCGTCGCCAAGGGCAAGACCAATTACCGCGCCGACGTCTACGGCCGCGACGCAAACATCTGGCGCGCTCTGGCCCGCGAAGGGGTGGCTCTGCGCGCCGGACAAGTTTAAGGATGCCCCGGGCAAAACCGGGGGCAATATGGCATATCGTTTGAAAGATATCGCAGCGGCGCTGGGGGCGGAGGCCTTTGGCGCCGCAGATCTTTTGGTGACCGGCGTGGCTGAACCCGCGCAGGCCGGTCCGGACGATCTGGCGCTGGCGCTGGAGCCAAGGTTCGCGGAAGGATTGTCACAAGGATCCGCCCGCGCCGCGATGCTGTGGCAGGGGGCGGATTGGCAGGGCTACGGGCTGGACGCCGCCATTCTGGTGCCGAGACCCCGCCATGCGATGGCCGCCTTGTCAGTGATGATGGACCCGGGCACGGGGCAGAATGCAGGCCTGCACCCTTCGGCGGTGATCGACCCGTCGGCGGTTCTCGGCGAAGGTGTCAGCGTCGGTGCGCTCAGCGTCATCGGACCGCAGGTGCAGATCGGCGACGGCTCTGTCATCGGCGCACAGGTCAGCATCGCGGCGGGTGTTGTGCTGGGCACAAACGCAGATCTGCGCGACGGCGTGCGGATTGGCCCGCGCGTCCGGATCGGCAAGAACTTCATCGCGCAATCCGGCGCGGTGATCGGCGGCGACGGGTTCAGCTTTGTCACGCCGGAACCCAGCAGCGCAGAGGTCGCGCGCCGTTCACTCGGGGCGGACAGCAGCGCGCAGGGCCAGACTTGGGCGCGCATCCATTCGCTGGGGGCGGTGATCCTTGGCGATGATATCGAGATCGGCGCGAATTCGACCATCGACGCAGGCACCGTGCGCGCCACGCAAGTCGGCAGCGGCACCAAGATCGACAACCTTGTGCAGATCGGCCACAACGTCCGTATCGGCCGGCATTGCCTGCTTTGTGCGCAGGTCGGCGTGGCGGGCAGCACCGTTATCGGCGATCATGTGGTTCTGGGCGGGCAGACGGGGGTCAGCGACAACATCTTCATCGGCGATCATGTGGTCACCGGCGGGGCCAGCGTAGTGTTGTCGAACGTGCCTGCGGGGCGGGTCGTGCTGGGCTATCCTGCGGCCAAAATGGACACGACGCTGGAGATTTTCCGCAGCTTGCGCAGGTTACCCCGACTGACCCGCGACATTGCCGCGCTCAAGAAAGCGGTTTTCAAGTCGGGCGGGAATGACTAAATGCCCCTTGATGGTGGTTAATCGGGGGATGATGGGCGATGGATGTGCAGGCTAGGGTGATCGCGATCCTTGCGGAACAGGCCGTGCTCGAGCCGTCGGATGTGAACGCCACGGATTCGCTTGAGGATATCGGCATCGACAGCCTCGGTCTGGTGGAATCGATCTTTGCCATCGAAGAGGCGTTCGACATCGAAGTGCCGTTCAACGCCAACGCGCCTCAGGACAGCGATTTCGACATTTCGACCGTGGCCAGCATCGCAAAAGCCGTCGCAAAGCTGATCAAAGACCAGAAGCCGTGAACCGGGTCGTCATCACCGGGGCCGGCACGATCAACGCGCTGGGTGGATCGGTGCCCGCCACGCTCGAAGCGATGCGCGAGGGGCGCTGCGGCATCGGCCCGCTCAGCCTGCGAGACGTGGAGCGGCTGAACGTCCGCATCGGCGGTCAGGTCCGCGATTTCGCCCCCGAGGATGTGTTCAACCGCCAGCAGATGGCGCTTTACGACCGGTTCACGCAATTCACCCTCATCGCCGCGCGCGAGGCGATCTTGCAATCCGGGCTGGAATTCAACGGTGATCTGGCCAACAAGGCAGGCGTCGTTCTAGGCACCGCAGGCGGCGGCGTGACCACCTGGGACGAAAACTACCGCGCCGTCTACGAAGAGGGCAAGAACCGCGTGCATCCGTTCGTGGTGCCCAAGCTGATGAACAACGCAGCCGCCAGCCACGTGAGCATGGAATGGAACCTCAAGGGCCCGTCCTTTACCGTCGCGACCGCCTGCGCATCGAGCAATCACGCGATGGCGCAGGCTTTTGCCATGGTGCGGTCGGGCATGTCGCCGGTGATGGTAACGGGCGGGTCGGAGAGCATGCTGTGCTTTGGTGGCGTCAAAGCGTGGGAGGGGCTGCGCGTCATGTCCAAGGACGCCTGCCGGCCATTCTCGGCCAACCGCAACGGCATGGTGCAGGGCGAAGGTGCGGGGGTTTTCGTGTTCGAGGAATATGAGCATGCCCGCGCGCGGGGCGCCGAAATCATGGCCGAAGTTGCCGGTTTCGCGATGACGTCCGATGCCGCCGACATCGTGATGCCGTCCAAACAGGGGGCCGCGCGCGCGATGGCGGGGGCCTTGGCCGATGCCAGGATCGACCGTGACGAGGTGGGTTATATCAACGCCCACGGCACCGGCACGGCGGCCAACGACAAGACCGAATGCGCGGCTGTTGCGGATGTATTCGGGCACCACGCGGATGATCTGATGATATCATCCACCAAGTCGATGCACGGCCATCTGATCGGTGGCACGGGGGCTGTGGAATTGCTGGCCTGCATCATGGCGCTGCGCGACGGCATCGTGGCGCCGACCATTGGCTACCAAGAGCCCGACCCCGAATGCGCGCTGGACGTGGTGCCCAACGAGGCGCGCGAAGCGCGGGTCGAGGTGGCGCTGTCGAATGCCTTTGCCTTTGGCGGGCTCAATGCGGTGCTGGCCTTGCGCAAGGTCTGACCGCGCAGATTATCTTTGGTTTTCAAGAGCATTGACGTCATGGACGCCGGCGCTTCAGGTGCCGCAAAAGGTGGCGGGCACAATTTCGCGCGCGGTTGGCGGGCGGCGCAGATCGGCATGGTCCGGGTTGTCGATATAGGGCGCGGCACAGGCTGCCAAAAGGCGGTGGAACGGCCCGTCGTCACCGGCGACTGCGGCTTCGATCATCTGTTCGATCCGGTGGTTGCGCGGAATCAGCACGGGGTTGGCGGCGCGCATGGTGCGCTCGGGGTCGGCTTCGGTCTCGATCCGGGTTTTCCAGCGTCTCTCCCATGCGTCGAAGGCGTCGCGGTTTGTGAACTGGTCGCGCGGGGCATCTTCGGTCAGGCTGCGGAAGGTGTTGGTGAAATCGGCACCGTCCGTTTGCATCAGGGACAGCAGGTCTCTGATCAGGGGGGCATCCTCGGCGACGGGATTTGTGATGCCGATCTTGGCGGCAAAGCGGCGCAGCCATGCCGCGCGAATCGCGTCGCCCATCGCGTTGATCTGCAAGGTAAAGCTCGCGATGGCCGCGTCACTGTCGGGCATCAGGGGGATCAGGGCGGTGGCCAGCTGGGCCATGTTCCAGACGATGATATCGGCCTGATTGGCATAGGAATAGCGGGCCATCCGGTCGATGGAGCTGAACACCATGTCCGACGCATAGGCATCCATGAAGGCGCAGGGGCCGTAGTCGATCGTCTCACCTGACAGAGCGCAATTGTCGGTGTTCATAACGCCGTGGATGAAGCCCAGCGCCATCCAATGCGCGATCAGCTCCGTCTGGGCCTTGATGACTTCGGCGAGCAGACCTTCGGGGCCGTTGGCCTGCGGGTAGTGGCGCGCCAGTGTGTGATCGAGCAGGGTTTGCAGGGCCGCCTTGTCGCCGCGTGCCGCGAAGATCTGGAACGTGCCGACGCGGATATGGCTGGAGGCCACGCGGGTGAGGATCGCGCCGGGCATCGCCCCTTCGCGGTAGACGGTCTCGCCGGTGCGCACGGCGGCCAGAGCGCGGGTGGTGGGCACGCCCAGCGCGTGCATCGCCTCGCTCACCACGTATTCGCGCAGCACAGGGCCCAGCCAGGCACGCCCGTCGCCCATGCGGGAATAGGGCGTGGGGCCGGAGCCCTTGAGCTGGATGTCGAAGCGGCCTTCGGCGGTGACGACCTCGCCCAGCAGCAGCGCACGGCCGTCGCCAAGCTGCGGGTTGAACTGGCCGAACTGGTGGCCTGCATAAAGCTGCGCCAGCGGGTCTGCGCCGTCCGGCAGCATGTTGCCAGAGAATATCTGCGCCAGTGTCGCGTCGTCCGCCGCGCCTAGGCCCAGATCACGGGCCAGCGCGTTGTTGTAGGCGATCAGGGACGGGGCGGCGACGGGCGTGGCCTCTTGCCGGGTATAGAAACCGGGCGGAAGGGCGGCGAAGCTGTTGTCGAAGGGAATATGCATGCTCATGCGCGCAACATAGGATGTTTCGGGCGGGTTCCCAAGGGGGGCAGTCAAAGCTGCCCTGTCAAAGCTGTTCGGTCAAAGCTGTTCGGTCAAAGCTGTTCAGTCAAAGCTGTTCAGTCAAAGCGGCGGGTCATCAGCACGTGATTGTCGCGTTCGGCAAAATGCGCGCGGGCATAGAGCCGGCGTGCGTCGTCGTTGAAGCGCGACACTTCGAGATGCAGCGCGCGCAGGCCTGCGGTGGCAAGCGCCTTTGGCAAGGTTTGCAGGACTTCGGACGCCATGCCACGTCCGCGCACGGCGGGGCGGATGTAGAGTTCGTCGACAAAGCCGTCCATGCCACCGAACGCGATCGACCAGCCGAAAGAGATCACGATATAGCCCACCGGTGACCGGACAGGCCCGATCAGATAGGCCACACCGTGCGGGCAGCCTTGCAGCAAGGGCACGATGGCGGCGTGGCGCTGGTCGTCGCTGCGGTCGATCTTTTGATCCGCGTGAAAAGCCGCGATCATCGGCACGATCCGGTCGAGATCGGCTTCGGTCGCCAGATGCAGCGCGGCGGTCATGGTTGGTGGGTCATGGCATCTGCCCCAACCGCCCCAAACGCTCTGTGAGCAGGGTAAAGAATCCATCCGCGTCGATACCGCCCATGAAGGTCGCGTTGGGGGCACGGTCGGTCACGCGCCACCAATCGGCGACCGTCATGCCAAGGGTCAGGTCGGACCCCGTCTCGATCTCCACGTTGATGTGGCGGCCTGTGAAAAGGTCGGGCTGCACAAGGTAGGCGGTCACGCAGGGGTCGTGCAGCGGCGCGCCGTCAGAGCCGTATTTTTCCTTGTCGAACCGCTCGAAGAAATCGGTCATCTCGGCCACCGCCAGACCCACAGGCGTGCCCAGAGCGCGGAAGGCGTTGTTGCGCGCAGGCGTGACGAGGGCCTTGTGCGTGACGTCGAGCGGCATGACCACCAGCGGAATGCCCGCGCGAAACACGATGTCCGCCGCTTCGGGGTCGACGTAGATGTTGAATTCGGCGGTGGGGGTGATGTTGCCGACCTCGAAATACGCGCCGCCCATGAGAACGATCTCGGCAATGCGCGGCGCGATATCGGGGGCCTTTTGCAGCGCGGTGGCGATGTTGGTCAGCGGCCCGATGGGGCAGAGCGTGACGGTTCCCGCATCGTGGCGGCGCAGCGTGTCGATCAGGAAATCGACGGCATGCATGTCTTGCAGCGGCATGGTCGGGTCGGGCAGGGTCGGCCCGTCGAGACCGGTCTTGCCGTGCACATGTTCGGCGGTGATCAGCGGGCGGCTGAGCGGCGCTTCGCAACCGGCAAAGACCGGGACATCGGCGCGCCCCGCCAGTTCGCAGATGATGCGGGCGTTCTTCTGGGTGAGGTTCAGCGGCACGTTGCCAGCGACCGCCGTGATGCCCAGCACATCAAGCTCGGGCGAGGCGAGCGCCAGAAGGATGGCCACGGCATCGTCCTGCCCGGGGTCTGTGTCGATGATGATCTTGCGCGCGGCGGGGGTCATGGCTGTCCTTTGGGTTGTCGTGTCGAATTGTCTTGCCAAGCGGTGCGCCCGGGAATGGACAGACCAGAGCAATTTGCTGCGGCGCGGTCAACCGCTCAGGGCTTGCGGGACCGTTCAGCGACCTTGGCCGCATCCCAGAGCGCGTCCATTTCCGCCAGATCGCTGTCTTCGGGGCGTTTGCCTTTTGCCTCCAGAGCGGCTTCGATCCTCTCGAACCGGCGGGTGAATTTGGCGTTGGTGCTGCGCAGGGCGGATTCCGGGTCTATCCCCATGTGCCGCGCCAGATTGGCCATCACGAACAGCAGATCGCCCATTTCGTCGAGTTGCTCCTCGGGGGTTTTGGCGGCGCGCAGCTCGTTGGCCTCCTCAACCAGCTTGTCGAGCACCTGGTCCGTCGAGGGCCAGTCGAACCCCACCCGCGCGGCGCGGTTTTGCAGTTTATACGCCCGCAAAAGCGCAGGCAGACCGATGGCGACACCGTCCAGAGTGCCCTTTTGCTGCTGCCCTGCGCGCTCTGCTGCCTTGATCGCCTCCCAGTCGCGGGTCTGCTGCCGGGCGGATTTATCGCGGGGCTCGTCGCCGAAAACATGCGGGTGGCGGGCGACCATCTTGTCCGAGATGGCGTTGGCGACCTCGTCGAAGGTAAAAAGCCCTTCCTCTTCGGCGATGGCGGTGTGGTAGACGGTCTGGAGCAGCAGATCGCCCAGCTCTGCGCGCAGCTCAACCCAGGCTTCGCGCTGAATCGCGTCGGCGACCTCGTAAGCCTCTTCGATGGTGTAGGGCGCGATGCTGGCGAAGGTCTGCTCGATATCCCACGGACAGCCCATGTCGGGATCGCGCAGGCGGCGCATGATCTCGCGCAGGCGGGGCAGGCCGCCGTTGGGGTCGTGGATCAGGCTGTCAGAGAGGGTGTCGGGCATGAGAGCGGCTTTCGGTTTGGGGCGTAGTGGCTTTATGGGCATTACAGGCCAAGGGGGCCAGCCCCCCACGCATGGCCCACCGCACGGATATGTTGAAATTGGCGCATACCATTGTGATGGGCCGACGGATGGGGCAAACGGACGGGGTCGAATGACCGCCCACCGCCGCAGGAGGCCGCCATGCCCGTGATCAACCGGACCGCCGATTTCGCAGACGACATGCGCGTTATGGCCGAGGCGCAATTGACCGGGATCGTGCAGCATCAGGCGAGGGTTTTCGGGATGGAGGCGGTGATGCGCTATGAGCGGGCCTATACACCAAGGATCAACGATGCAGGGCGCGGGCGCTTTGCCGCGGATGTGGCGCGCAAAATGTTCGGCGCGAACCGGGTGAACGAGGACGCGCGCCCCGTCATGGCAGCCGAGGATTTTTCCTGTATGCTGAACGCGCGCGCCGGGCCGTATCTCTTTCCGGGGCAGGGGGACACGGCAATGTGCCACCATCCCGCCTCTGATTTCAACGACGGGATCGCGCCCGTGGGGGCGTCGTTCTTTGCGCGTCTGATAGAGCGGGCATTGCCGCTGGGCTAAAGCGCCGGAACATTCACGAACAGGAGGCGCATGTGGCGCTTGAAGATGCAAAGACCCAGGTCGATCAGGCTATCACCCGCGCCGATCTCAAAGGCAATTCGTTCGAGAACGCGTTTGGCGGGGCGAATTCCTTTCTGCGGCGCAAATATACCAAGGATCTGACCGGCGTGGATGTGGCCGTCACCGGCGTGCCCTTCGATCAGGCGGTCACCAACAGACCCGGCGCACGGCTTGGCCCCCGCGCGATTCGCGAGGCGAGCAGTTTGCAGGCCTACGATCCGCCGTATGGCTGGGACGGCTATGATCCGATGCAGGCGCTGGCCATCGCGGATTACGGCGATCTGGCGTTCGACTACGCACGGGTGCCGGACTTTCCCGCCACCTTGCAGCGCCACATCGCGGGGATTCTGGACGCAGGGGCGGCGTCGGTTGTCCTTGGCGGGGATCATTCGATTTCTCTCCCGATATTAAGGGCTTATGCGGCGAAGTTCGGGCCTTTGTCCTTGCTGCAATTCGATGCGCATTCCGACACCTGGGCGGATGACGATGCCACCCGGATCGACCATGGGACGATGTTTTACAAAGCCGTCAAGGAAGGTCTGATACTGCCCGAACGCTCGGTTCAGGTGGGTATTCGCACAGTCAACGATCTGGATATGGGGTTTCATGTGATCGACGCAGCACAGGTGCACCGCGATGGCGCGCAAGCGGTGGCAGATAAAATCAAGTCTGTTTTGGGCGATCATCTGACTTATCTTACATTCGACATTGATTGTCTCGATCCGGCGTTCGCCCCGGGCACCGGCACGCCGGTCTGGGGTGGATTGAGCTCGGCGCAATCGGCGGCGATCCTGCGAGGCATCGCCGGCGTCAATCTGGTGGGGGGCGATATTGTCGAGGTGTCGCCGCCGTTCGATACCACGGGTGCGACCGCGATCGCGGGGGCGCATGTGGCGACCGAGATATTGTGTCTGTGGGGTTGGACGCGGCGGTAAGCGTCGGAAATATGCATATTGCAAGGAGCACTGAAGGTGAAACGCATGCTGTTATTGATTGTGGTCGGAGTGGTCGTTGCGGCGCTGGCCTGGGTGCGGCTTGCGCCGAACGATCCGGCGCGCTGGCATGTCGATGCGCAGGTCACGGCGGATGAGGATTTACCCTTCGGTGCCAAGCGGTTGCTGGACGTAAGTGATGTATCGCTTGAAGCATTGGATGCGGTGATCATGGCCACGCCGCGCACGTCGCGTCTGGCTGGGTCGGTGGGCGAAGGGCATATCACCTATGTGACGCGCAGCCGCATCATGGGCTTTCCCGACTATGCCACCGTTCAGGTGCAGGATGGCCAGATCGCGCTGTGGTCGCGTCTGCGCTACGGACAGTCAGATACGGGCGTCAACCGCGCCCGTGTCAACGGCTGGCTGGACACTTTGGGGCAGAGCTGAGCTGAGGCAGCCTTGCTGCACCTCGCGCCACATCGGCGAGTTCAGCGACATCTGGCATTGTGCCATGAACCTGCGCCCGTCCACGTCCAGGCAGATGGTCTGGCCCAGTTCGACCCGTGCGCCGACCCGGTCGGTGCAATAGCAATCAATGGTTTTGCCGCCTGCATTTCCGCCAGTTTTGCCACCCTCGGGGGCATCGGCAAAGGCAGGCAGTGGCAGCAGGGCCAAAAGCAGGATCATACGCATGATTTCACATTACCACAGGCCGCGCGCATCGCCAAACCCCTCTTGACCGCGTGGCTGCGATAGCGGACCAAGCGGCATGGTGCCCGAAGAACGTCTAGAGCAGATCACCCGCCGGTTCGGGTTTCTTGAGGCAAAGCTGTCGCAAGGCGCGGAGGCGTCCGAGATCGCCGATCTGAGCCGGGAATATTCCGATCTCAAGCCGGTCGTGGCGCAGATCGCGGAATGGACCCGACTGCGCGACGAAACGGCGGAGGCCGAGACGATGCTTCAGGACCCGGACATGGCCGAACTGGCCCGAGAAGAGCTGGACGGCCTGCGCGCGCGCCTGCCTCGGGTCGAATACGCGCTGCAACTGGCGCTTTTGCCCCACGATGCCGCCGACGTGCGCCCTGCGATCGTGGAAATCCGCCCCGGCACGGGCGGTGACGAGGCCGCGCTCTTTGCCGCCGATCTGCTGCGCATGTATCAACGCTATGCCGAGGCGCGAGGCTGGAGCGTCGAGCTGATCGAGGAACAGCTGACTGAATTGGGCGGCGTCAAGGAAGTGATCGCGCATATCAAGGGGGCAGGCGTCTTTGCCCGGTTGAAATACGAATCCGGTGTGCACCGCGTTCAGCGCGTGCCGAGCACGGAATCGGGTGGGCGCATCCATACCTCTGCGGCGACTGTCGCGGTGCTGCCCGAGGCCGCGGATGTGGACGTCAGGATCGACGCGGGTGATCTGCGGATCGACACGATGCGCAGTTCCGGCGCGGGCGGGCAGCACGTCAACACCACTGATTCTGCCGTGCGCATCACCCATGTTCCCAGCGGCATTGTCGTGACAAGCTCCGAGAAATCCCAGCACCGCAACCGCGAGATCGCCATGCAGGTGCTGCGCACGCGGCTCTTCGATGCCGAACGCCAGCGCGTCGATTCCGAACGGGCGGCAGAGCGCAAAGGGCAGGTGGGCTCGGGCGACCGGTCCGAGCGCATCCGCACCTATAATTTTCCGCAGGGGCGCATGACCGATCACCGGATCAACCTGACGCTTTATAAGCTCGATCAGGTGATGCAGGGCGATCTGGACGATATCATCGACGCGCTGACCGCCGATGCGCAGGCCACGATGCTGGCCGAGATGGGCTGATGGGGGCGCCAAGCGTGGCGGATCTGTTGCGTGCCGGAACTCAGGCGTTGCACAAGGCGGGTATTGCAGGGCCGGAGCGGGACGCGCGGCTGCTCTTGGCCCATGCGATGGGCATCGGGGCGGATCGGCTGACGCTGCATCTCCAGGACGCCGCCGGGGAAAGTGCGATCCATCTTTTTCCCGTCCATCTCGAGGCGCGAATCGGGGGCAGGCCTGTGTCGCGCATCATTGGGCGGCGGATGTTCTTTGGACGCTGGTATCGTGTGACGAATGATGTTCTCGATCCGCGCCCGGAGACGGAAACGCTGGTCGAACAGGCGCTGGCGGGGCCGATGCGACACGTGCTCGATCTGGGCACAGGATCTGGCTGTCTGCTGATCACCTTGCTGGCCGAGCGGCCTAAGGCGCAAGGTCTGGGCAGCGATCTGTCGCAGGCCGCACTGAATGCGGCGGCAGACAATGCCCGCGCGCTTGGCGTGTCGGACCGCGCGCAGTTTCGCCTGTCGGATTGGTGGCAGGACATCCCCGACCGCTTTGATCTGATCGTGTCCAACCCGCCCTATATCGCCGCGTCCGAAATGCCGCATCTGGCGCGTGAGGTCCGCGACCACGATCCCGAAATGGCGCTGACGGACGGTGCTGACGGGCTGGTCGCCTACCGGGCCATTGCCGCCGGTGCCCTGTCGCATCTCACACCCGGGGGGCGGCTGCTGGTCGAAATTGGCCCGACGCAGGGCGCGGCTGTCGCAGGTTTGCTCAAGGCCGCAGGCCTGCACGACATCAGCCTGAGCGCCGACATGGACGGCCGCGACCGCGTGGTCGGCGCGCGGCGATGAGCGTGCGATCCCCTTCATCCCCGACGCTGCGCCGCCGCCAAAATTGGGCCTGTTGGGCTGTTCACCGCCAAAATGCACGGATGAGGCGAATTTTTACGCATTAAGGGCTTGTTTGCACAGGCCGGACATGTTTATTCAGTTCCATTGCACCGGTGGATGCCTGACGGCGGTCCCGGGCAATATCAAGCCACACATCGCTGTGCCCATTGATTTTGACGTTGCGCATGAGGCGCACACCGGGCGCACCAGTCACTTTAAAAGGCTGTTTCAGATTAATATGAGATCTTCCAAATCACGGCCGCGGTCGAAATCCAACCGCAACAGGCCCCAAGCCAGTGGCGGCGGAAACGTCGTCAATCGCGTGTTCGACAGCTCCGGCCCCGAGGGTAAGGTGCGCGGCACGCCGCAGCAGATCATCGACAAATACAATCAATTGGCGCGCGACGCCCAATTGTCGGGGGATCGCGTGGCGCTGGAAAACTTCCAGCAGCACGCAGAACATTACATGCGCATGCTGTCCGAGGCGCAGCGCGAAATGGACACGCGCCGCGAACAGCAAGAACGCGAGAACCGCGAACGCCAGCAGCAGCGCGACCGCGACCGGCAGGACCGGGACGGCGGCACCGATAATGGCTCTGGTCGCGACACGTCCCGCGATCAATCGGGCCGCGATCAATCGGGCCGCGATCAATCCGGTCGGGACAACGCTGGCGACCGCGACAACCGGGACACAGGCAACCGGGACACAGGCAACCGGGACACAGGCAACCGGGACACAGGCAACCGGGACACAGGCAACCAGGACACAGGCAACCGCGAATCCGATCGCGACCGGATTCCGCATCAGCCTGACACGCAGTCGCAGCGGCATCGCTACCCCGCCGATACGCCGCAACCCGACGTGCTGGATCTTGATGGCGGCGAGGGCGACAGCGGTCTGGTCGAAACTCCCGAGAGCAAATCCGAACCCCGCCGCAAACCGGCGCGCCGCAATTCCGGCAAGCCAGCCGCGCAAAACGCGCCCGAGCAGCCAACGGACACTCCTGCAGAGACAGCGACGCAGGTTGGCACCAAGGCCAGCAAAAAGTCCGACACACAGTCTGACATGCAGCCCAAGCCGGAGCGCAAACCGCGCAAACCCCGCACCCGGAAACCCAAGGAAGCTCAGCCTGAGGCGGATGCAGACGCAGACCAACCGGCGCGCAACCAAAGCCCCAACGCCGCCGAATAGCGTGTGATGCTCGCTCCGATGGCACCTCGTGTATCGCCGGTGTCCGCGGGCACAGGTTTCTTCGGGGCCTCTGTGCCGATAATTCCCGTTCTGTAAGGCCCCGTTCTGTAAGGCCCCATGCTGCCGGCTCTGCTGTTCCGGACCGCCCAAAGCTCCCCGTAATGCCATAGTGCCATAGTGCCGTAACACGCCGCCCTCTACCCCCGGGCCACCTCACGGGCCAGCGCGCAAAACGCCTCGATCCCGACCTGTTCGGCGCGCTGCGTGGGCTCGATGCCCGCGGCCCGCAGCCTGTCCTCCACATCCGGCACCAGCCCTTTCAAAGCCGCCCGCAGCATCTTGCGCCGCTGCCCGAATGCCTTGGCGACGACCCGGCTCAGCAGCTGCGGGTTGGCCTCGAACCGGGGCGCGGGCAGGGCGGTCAGATGCACCACCGCGCTCGACACTTTCGGGGCTGGAATGAACGCCTCGGGCGGCAGGCTCATGACAATCCTCGCATCGCTGCGCCATTGCGCCAGAACCGCCAAACGGCCGTAAGCCTTGCCCCCCGGCTGCGCCACGATCCGCTCCGCCACCTCGCGCTGAAACATCAATGTCAGACTTTGCCAGAACGGCGGCCAGACGTCGGGCGTGAGCCAGCGCACCAAGAGTTCGGTGCCCACATTATAAGGCAGATTGGCCACCACCCGCACCGGCGGCGATAACAGCCTGGACGTGTCCAGCTTCAACGCATCGCCGCCCACAATTTCCAGCCGCCCCGGATAGGCTGCGGCAATCTCGGCCAGCGCCGGCAGACAGCGCGCATCCTTTTCCACCGCCACGACGCGCCGCGCGCCTTCCGCCAGCAATCCCCGCGTCAGCCCGCCAGGCCCCGGCCCGACCTCCAACACATCGCATCCCGTCAGATCGCCCGCCTGCCGCGCGATCTTGGCCGTCAGATTGAGATCGAGCAGAAAGTTCTGCCCCAGAGATTTGCGCGCCGCCAGATCATGCGCCGCAATCACCGCGCGCAGGGGCGGCAGATCGTCGATCCCGCTCATGCCTGCATTGCCCCGCGCAGGTCCGGTCGCCCGATCTCACCGCGCGATCCGTCTGTCACCTTGCACGCCGAACCCCGGCCGCAAACTCTCCCATGATCCTTTCGCCCGAAGTCCAGGGCGACACGCATCTCCAGCTTCACTTTGCCAGACAAATTCCCACCGGAGGCTCCCGCAGGTCGAGAATCCACAGCACTGCCAGAATATCTCACCGCCCCGCCAGCTCCAGCGCCGCGATCAGGGACGACGGGTTCGCAATCCCCCGTCCCGCAATGTCAAATGCCGTCCCGTGATCCGGCGAGGTCCGCAGGAACGGCAACCCCAAAGTCACATTCACCCCGCCATCGAAATCCAGCGTCTTGATCGGGATGAGCGCCTGATCGTGATACATGCACACCGCCACGTCATAGCCCTCCCGCGCGGCGGCGTGAAACATCGTATCCGCAGGCAGCGGGCCTGTGATGCACCAGCCCTCAGCCGCCAGCCGCGCGATGACCGGTGCGATGATCGCGGCCTCTTCCGACCCCATCTTGCCACCTTCGCCGGCATGGGGGTTGAGCCCGGCCACCGCGATGCGCGGCTCTGCCAGACCGAACCGGCTGCGCAAGCCGTCGCGCACGATCCGCAACCGGCGCTCCAGCAAGGATGGGGTCAATGCTCCGGGCACGTCTTTTAGCGCGATATGAATGGTCACGGGCACCACGCGCAGCTGGGCGCAGACCAGCATCATGGCGACTTCGTCCGCGCCACACAAGACGCCCAGAAATTCGGTATGCCCCGGATAGGCAAAACCCGCCCCGTCGATCAGCGCCTGCTTGTGAATGGGTGCTGTGCACAGCGCGCGGGCCTCACCCGACATCGCCAGATCCACCCCGCGCTCGATCACCTCGATCACCCCGCGCGCATTTTCAGCCGAAGGCTGTCCGGGCACCGCAGGGCCCGCAAACCGGTGCGCCAGCACCGGCATCGCCGTCGCCGCGACAGCGGCGGCGGCCCCGGGATGGTCGATTTCGACCCAAGGGGCGTCAGCCCCGAGATGCCTCGGATCGCCGATCCAGAAGAACGGCACCCGCGCACGCAGTGCGCGCCACGCCCCGAGCGCCAGCTCGGGGCCAATGCCCGCAGGCTCACCGCAGGTGAGCGCAACCGGAGCACCCGGCGCGCGCATCACCGCTCGACGATCCGCGCATCGCTGCGCAGCTGCGCCAGAAAGCTGTCGGCGAAATTCGCCAGCCGCCGGTTGCGCAGCCCCAGCGCCAGATTGTCTTCGTCCACCTCGTCCGACAGCGCCGCGGTGCGTCCGCACAGCATCAGGAACACCAGCGTCTGCCCGTTCGAGCGGGTCAGCACCGTCGAGACTTCGCCCGGGTCCAGCTTGCTCAGCTCGATCGCGATATCCGTGGGCAGCTGCGCCGGTGGCAAGGTACCACGCTCCAGCACATCCTCGGGCTGGTCACGTGCGACGCCGTATAGATCATCGCAGCGGTCGACCCGGCTTGCCAGCACGCGGGCTTTGGCCAGCGTATCGGCACTGCGCCCGCCGGGCATGTAATAGGCGGCGTATTCCACGGCGCCCACTTCGGCAGCCTGAAAATCCGTCTCTTCGATGGCGCGCAGTTGAAAAAGCGCCACGGCGTTGGGAATGGGCAGCGGGTCGGTCACCTGACCCGGGGCCAAAGCCAGAATCAAAGGCCTCAGCTGCGGCGGCAGATCCTCGAGGTTCTGCCAGTCCAGACGCCCGCCCTGCGCCCGGCTGGGCGTCACGGAAAACTGTCGTGCGGCGGCTGAAAACTGCTCGGGCGAGCGGGTGCGCGCGATCTCGATCGCTCGCTGGCGCACGGCTTCGGCCTGCGGCGGCGGTGCCGGCATGATGATTTCCGAGATCAGGACCCGGATACCGGACCCGCCCCCGCGTCCGGCCAAAGCGCGCTCGATCTCGCCCCGGCTGGCGGCAGACCGCCCGCCAAAGCGCGCCTGGATCAGCTGACGCCATGCCAGCCCTGCGGTCACGAAATCGCGAAACGTCTGCTCGGACACACCGGCTCCGCCAAGCGCCTGCACGAATTCCTCGCGTGTCAGGTTGGCGCGTCCGGCGAATTCGTCCATCCCCTCGAGAACCTCTTCGGTCGACGGGACAATTCCCGCAGCACTGGACGCCGCCAGCCGCAGCCGGTCGTCGATCAGCTGTTCGCGGGCCAGTTCATCGACATTGCCCGGCGCGTTGAGCAGCTGCAGCATAAGCGCGCGCTGCGCCAGCTCGTAGCGGGTGATGACGCTGTCGTTGACGACGATCGCCGGGCTGAAATCGCCTTGTGCGGCCACCGGGGCGGCTTGCGGCAACCACAGCATCAGGCCAAGCGTCAGCGACATGGTGAGACGGAAAATCAATTGGAACATGTGCGGCGAAACTCCTTGGCGCTGCCTCCGGTACTAAACCCTTTGAGCGCCACGGTCAGCCCGTAATCGGTCGAAGGCTCCAGGTTGGAGGACGAGGCGAACTTGCGGGTGGCGGTCAGCCCGATCTCGATACATTCGTTGGTATAGTTGAGCCCCAGCCCGCTGCGTGCAAGCCGGTCGTCGGCCAGATCATAGCGCGCGGCGGCCGACCCCGTCCAGTGGCGTGCAAAGCGGTAGCTGCCGTCGAACGTCCATTCCGACAGACCCGCGTCGCGGTCCTCGTCGTCGTCGCGCACCAGCAGCAGATATGTGGCCCCCAGCGCAAGCCGCGATGTCGACCAGGCGGCGCGGGCCTCGGCCTTGGAAAACCGCGCCTCTTCGTTCACAAGACCCCGCGCGACCAGTTCCAGACCATTGGCGCTGGTCAGATGCCCCGCCACCAGCCAGTCCGACGCGCGGCTGTCCAGCCCCGACGAGGTGGGGAAGTCCGCCGCGACATCCTCGTGCCAGACCCGGCCCAGTGTGACGCCCGTCGACCAGCCTTGCGGCGCGTCGCGGGTCCAGCGCATGCCAAGTGCTGCCATGGCACCGCGCGCGCGGGCGTCAGGGGCAGGAAAGCGGGCCAACGACAGCAGATTGCCTTCATCGAATTCGGGCCGCGTGCTTTCGTCATTTGCCAGATCGCGATCTGTGCCGCCGACCCAGCCGACCTGCGCCAAAGGCTCGATCAGATGGCGTGCGCCTGCGCGGTCGGTCGCGGCCCAGGGCCAGCGCAATTCGACAGACGCCGCTGGCGTCACATCCAGCACATCGGCCTCGTGCAGGCTGTCTTGCCGGATTCGGAACGCATCGACGGAGTTTTGCAAAAGCACCCCGCCGCGCAGCCCGCCCGCAAGGGTCCAGCGCTTGCGCCAGCTCGTGTCCAGCGTCATGCGCGCCACGTCGCGGCCCGGACCGTCTTCGGTCGAGGTGCGGAAATGGCCATGCGTGGCCAGCGCCAGACGCGCTTCGCCGCCCGTACGCGCGGGGAAAAACCGCCGTTCATACAGCGTATCGGCGATGATCGTCGGCTGCGTGGCGTTGTCCTCGCCGTCGCGCAGCGATTCGTAATGGATGATGCCCGCGCTGGTGAAATCGTTGGCTCTCGTGCGCGTGATGGTCACTGCGCTGTCCAGCCGGTCCTTGCCAGAATAGCCGTATTCATCGAGAAAGGCCTCGTCCGTGGTCATCTCGACATCGAAGGTCAGTCTGAAATCGCGCGGCAGGTCGAATGCCCCGGTGGCAAAGACATAGCCGCGCAGATTGTCGTCGGTCAGATCGTCCTGGCTCAGCGCGGTGTTGATCTCGATATCGCCGGTGCGGAACGCCTGCCGGTAACGGGTTTCCAGCGTGCGCGTATTGACCGACAGATAGGGCGTGAACTTCAGGTCGGCATGCGCGCCGATGGGCACGAAATACGGCAGCTTGACCCCGAAACCCAGCTGCGACGTGGACCGCACAGAGGGGATCATAAAGCCCCGCGCGCGCGCCAGCGTCGGGTCGGGCAGGCGCAGGCGGGGCAGATAGAAGATGGGCACGTTCAGCACCCGCAATGTCGCGTCGTCGAAATAGATCTGCCGCTCGAGCTGGTCATGCACCACGCGGCGCGCCCGGATTTGCCACAAAGGCGTGCCGTTTTCCCCGCAGACCTGACAGGATGTGACCGCCACCTTGCTCAGTTGCGTATAGCGCCCGCCGACCCGTTCGAGTTGCACAGAGGCCAGTTGCAGCTGTTCGTCCAGCACCATCCGCGCGCCGCGCAGCAGGCCGTTTTCAAGATTGGACTCCAATGTCCCGCTTTCGGCGACCACCACATTGCCGGCGGGGTCGGTGATGCGAATGGGGCCGTCCAGCGTCAGCGTGTCGCTGGTCCGGTCATAGACGATGCGCCCGGCGGTGAGCCGCGTGCCATCATAAAGCGCCTCGACATTGCCGCGCGCGATCAACCGGTCGCGGCCCTCCAGCAGCACCTCGTCGGCGACCAGAAGCGCGGCATCGGACTGCGCCTGCGCCGCCGGGGGCAGCAGCAGGGCGAGGCACAGCAAAAGCCACCGCATCTAGCCGTCCTCCATATGCAGGATCAGCCCCATCGCCAGCAGCACCGAGGCCACGGGCGGCACCCAGGCGGCGAGCAGCGGCCCGATCTGGCCGTTCTCACCCAGAATCTGCGCGAAGTTGCGGATGTAATAGAGACCGAAGCCCAGCAGGATCGCCGCCAGCACCGAAACGCCGGTGCGTCCCAGCCGCGTGTGGCGCATGGTAAAGCCTGCGCCCACCAGCACCATCGCCACCAGAAAGAGCGGCCGCGCCAGCTCCATCTGCAACCAGACGATGTGGCGGCGGGCAGAAAACCCCGCCAGCTCCAGCCCGTCGATATAGGCGGGCAGATCCCAGACCGACACGGTAGAGGGGTTGCCGAAACTATCGCGGATGCTTTCGACGGTCAGGGTCGAGCGCAGCCGCAGCTCTGCATGGCTTTGCGCGTTTTCCTCGGGGTTGAGACCGGCATCGAGCGGCCAGGATTTGGTGTTTTCCAGCACCCAGAACCCGGCGTCAAGCCGCGCGCTTTGCGCCTCGATCCGGCGTGTGGGGCCAACGCCGGGGGCATAATCGACAAAGCTCACATCGTAGAGGATGGTCGCATCCGCATTGGCCCGCGCCGCCCGGATCACCGTCTGCCCGCCCGCATCGCCTTGGCGCAGCCACAGCCCCTCGGCCCCGATCGACAGCGCCTGTGTGCCGCCGTTGCGGTAGGTTTCGCGCAGGTCGCTGTATTGCTTGGACGTCGCGGCCACGATAGGGTTCATCATCGCCACGCTGCCCAATCCGATAATCGCCGCCACCACCACAGGCGCCACCAGCGCCGACAGCCCCGACCGGCCCGCAGCCCGCGTCACCACCAGCTCGGACGACCGCGCCAGCCCCACAAACAGCGCGATCGTGCTCAGGATCATCACCAGTGGCAGGATCTGATAGAGCGCTTCGGGCGTGTTGAGCAGCGTCAGGCGCAGCACCTCGCCAAAGCGGATATCGCCGCCGAAACTGCTCGTTTGCTCGACCAGATCGAGCAGGCCGAGGAACAGGAAAAACACCATCAGGATGGCGAGAAACGTCCACAGGAATCGGCGCGCAAAGTAGTAATGCAGCGTCATGGCGCGACCTGCGATTTGTGCGCGCCCGGTCGCCAGCGGCCAAACGGATGCGCTGCCTTCCAAAGCAGCGCCCACGCCAGCAACAGCCCGAACACGCTGGGCAGATAGATCAGCGGCCAGAGTGCCGGCGTGTCGCGCACAGGATCCGCCACCACGCTTTCCACCAACTTGATCAGCACCAGCAGGAACACCGCAGCGATGATCTGGCGCCCGACGCCGAACCGGCTGAACCCGCCTGCCATGAGCGTGGCAAAGCCCAAAAGGGCCGCCACCAGACACAGCAGAGGCTGCTGGAACCTGCCATGCGCTTCCTCCGTGACCCGACCCGGCCGCGATCCGGTTTCCGCAGAGACCGCCGCGCTGTCGAACAGCAGATCCCACGTCGGCACGGTGCTGATACGCTTGCGCGGAGAGCTGCGTTGATCCATCAGCCCGCTGATATCGTATGAGAAATCCTCGAAATTGGTGGTCGACAGCCGCGCCGCGTCCCGGCTGAACGCCTGCGCCATGCCGCTGACCATGACCAGCTTGGGCCCTTCGTCGTCGCGGATCAGAAAGGCACGTTCGGCGGTATAGGTCACGCCGCGCGCAGGATTGCGCCGGTCCGACAGGAACACGTCGCGCAGCTCTCCGCGTTCGGTGATGTCGCGGATATAGAACGTGATGCCCGGGGCAGGGTGCAAAAACGCGCCCTCGCGCAGCAGGCTTGCGGTCAGGTCGCCGGATATCTCGACCTCGCGCTCCTTGAGTTGCGCCAGCGACGCGGGCACCAGAACATGCGTCAGCAACATCATCATGCCCGCAACGACCAGTCCAAAGACTGCCACAGGCCGCGCCAGCCGCCATGGCGATGCGCCATTGGCCTGCACCACGGTCAGCTCGGATTCGCTGCTCAGCCGGTTGGTCACGTAGACGGCGGCGGCAAAGCTGGCCATCGGCAGCACCAGCCGGATCACGTTGGGCAGCGAAAGCGCCGTGAACTCAAGGAAAACCTGCGCCGAATGGCCGTCCGCGATCAGCCTGTCGAACAGCACAACCGCCCGGTTGACCCAATAGACCATGACCAGCACAACGGCGAAAAAGCCAAAGAGCACCATCAGTTGCGACAGCATGTATCTGTCGAATTTCGCCAATCCGGACCCCTTTTGATACCGGCGGCGGATCAGGCCAGCCTGATCCCGGTTTGGCGCAATTTGTGCATCTGGTCAATCCGGCGCTGGTCAATAGATGTTGGGGGCGCTACCTCTTGGCACCACATCCCTTGCGTCTCATCGGAGAGTTTACATGACCCAGCTGCCCGCATTCACCTATGCCGAGCTCGATATCGAAACCCTTGGAACCGTCACGGGCCGCGTCGCCATCGTGGTGCCCGACGATGCCAAGCTGAACGTGGCAGCGCGCCGCGTCAACCGGCTGACCAAAGGCGCCGTGGCGCGGGCTGTCGCGTCGGAGGCCTTTACCAAGCTGAGCGACGGTGCGGTGATGACGCTGGCCTGGCCTGCCGGGATGGAGGCCGAGGCGGTCGACATCCTGCGCCTGCCGCGCCGCGCCGACGCCGCGCTGGCCCGCAACGGCGGTGCCGCTTTGGGGGCCAGGCTGGGAAAATCCGGCATGACCTTGTGTCTGGGGTCCGAGCGCAGCGCCGCCGATCTGATCCAGGGCCTCGCCCTGCGCGCCTACGACTTCACCGATCACAAGACCGACCCCGCGCCCGCGCCCGGCGGCGTCCATGTGCTCAGCACCAAGGCGGATGAAATCCAGCCCCTGGCCGAGGCCGCCCTGGCGGTCGCCGAAGGCGTGATCTTCACCCGCGACCTGGTCAACGAGCCTGCCAACGTGCTGACCACCACCGAATTCGCCACACGGCTCGAGGCGCTGCGCGATCTCGGCGTCGAGGTCGAGGTGCTGGACGAGCCGGAACTGGAAAAGCTGGGCATGCGCACTTTGCTCGCCGTGGGGCAGGGTAGCGCCAGCCCCTCCAAGGTGGTCGTGATGCGCTGGAACGGCGGGACCGGCGACCCGCTGGCGCTGATCGGCAAGGGCGTGGTGTTCGACACCGGCGGCATTTCGCTCAAGCCGTCTGCCGGGATGGAGGCGATGACCATGGACATGGGCGGCGCGGGCACCGTCGCAGGCACCATGCTCGCCTTGGCGCGGCGCCGCGCCCCCGCCAATGTCGTCGGCCTCGTAGGTTTGGTCGAAAACATGCCGTCCAGCACCGCCATGCGCCCCGGCGACGTGATCCGCTCCATGAAGGGCGACACGGTCGAGATCATCTCAACGGATGCCGAAGGCCGCATGGTTCTGTGCGACGTGATGTGGTACACGCAAGAGCATATCAAGCCCGCCGCGATGATCGACCTGGCGACCCTTACAGGGGCCTGCCTCGTCGCATTGGGCCATGAAAAGGCCGCCGTCTATGCCAATGACGACGCGCTCTGCGCCGATTTCCTCAAGGCCGCCGATACCACGGATGAGGGCGCATGGCGCATGCCGTTGGGCAAGGCTTACGACGACATGATCAAAAGTCCTATCGCCGACATGAAGAACCTTGGCGGGCGCTACGCAGGCTCGATCACCGCCGCGCAATTCCTCGCGCGCTTCGTGCAGGACGGCATGCCGTGGATCCACCTCGACATCGCCGGCGTCGCCCATGTGCCCCGCGACCTGCCGCTCTCGCCCAAAGGGGCCACCGGCTGGGGCGTTCGCGCGCTGGATCAGCTGGTCCGCGACCGCTATGAGCCGAAGGACTGACCGGGTGGGCGCGGTCTATTTCTACCACCTGACCGAACAGCGGCTCGATCAGACCTTGCCCGTGCTGCTGGGCAAGGCGCGCGGCCAAGGCTGGCGCGTCGCCGTCCGGGGCCGGTCGATGGATCAGCTGACCGCGCTCGATACGGCCCTGTGGCAAGGTGACGGCTTCGACCCTCACGCAATGGCAGGCGGGCCGCATGATGCTGCACAACCCGTCCTGCTCACCACGCAAAACACTGCCGCCAACGATCCCGATTGCCTGATGTGCATCGACGGCGCAGAGATCACCGCAACCGAGGTTCCCGGCTACAAACGCGCCTGCGTGCTCTTCGACGGCAACGACGATGCCGCCCTGAACACCGCCCGCAATCAGTGGAAAACCCTCACAGACGCAGGCTGCGCCGCACAATACTGGGCGCAATCGTCAGGCCGCTGGGAAAAGAAGGCCGAAAAAGGCACCTGATGGCGTGCAGGGACCGGCGTATTGACGCGCCCACGATCCCCTTTCATCTTGCTGGATAAACCTCCGGGGTCCGGGGCAGAGCCCCGGTCCTGCCGCCTCAATCCGCGCAAAAGCCAGATCATTGCCCCCGCCAGATCCATCCGCCACCCAGAACCCGGCTGCCCGCGTTCTCATAAAACACGCAAGCCTGCCCCGGCGACACGCCTTCCTCGGGCGTCAGCAATTCGACCTCCGCTTCGGTTTCCGACACCACCCGCAGAATCGCGTCGCGCGGCGGGCGGGTGGAGCGGATCTTGACCGCGATATGACGCTCACCTTCATCGCCAAACCGACCGTCGCCCAGCCAGTTCACCTCGCGCAGCGGCACGCGCCGGGTCGCCAGCATCTCTTTGGGGCCGACGATGACGCGCCGCGCCTCCACGTCCAGCCGCACGACATAAAGCGGGTCCGCCAGCCCACCAATCCCCAGACCCCGTCGCTGCCCGATGGTATACTGGATCACGCCCTGATGCGTGCCCAGCACCCGCCCGTCGGCATGCACAATATCGCCCGGTTCCGCCGATCCTGGGCGCAGTTTTTCGATCACGCTCGCGTAATCGCCGTTCGGCACGAAACAGATGTCCTGACTGTCGGGCTTGTCGGCCACGCTCAGCCCGTATTGCGCCGCCAGTACCCGGGTCTCGTCCTTGGACACCAGATGGCCCAGCGGAAAGCGCAGGAAATCGATCTGCTCTGAGGTGGTGGAAAAAAGAAAATAGCTCTGGTCGCGCGCGGCATCGGCGGCGGCATGCAGTTCCGGCCCGACCGCGCCGACCCGACGCTGAATATAATGCCCCGTCGCCATGCAATCAGCGTCCAGATCGCGCGCGGTGCCAAGCAGATCCTTGAACTTCACCCGCTCGTTGCAGCGGATGCAGGGAACAGGGGTCGCGCCCGCCAGATAGCTATCGGCAAATTCGTCGATCACCGCTTCGCGAAAGATGTTCTCGTAATCCAGCACGTAATGCGGAAATCCGCGCTCTTGCGCCACGCGGCGCGCGTCGTGAATGTCGATGCCTGCACAGCACGCGCCCTTTTTGGCCAGCGCCGCCCCGTGGTCATAGAGTTGCAGCGTCACGCCCACCACGTCATAGCCCTGATCGTGCAGGAGCGCAGCCACGACCGAGCTGTCGACCCCGCCCGACATCGCCACCACGACCCGCGTGTCGGCGGGGGCCTTGGCAAAGCCCAGTGAGTTCAGTGATCGGCCCGGCAAGGCGTCGAGTGACATGTTGGCTCCTGATATACTGCGGAATTTGGCGAAAGCTGTCGACATAATATAGGAAAATACGAACCACTCTCAAGACCGGGTTTCGCAATCCGTTAAGTGCGCCGGGGGCATGGTGACCTCCGGAGCAAACACGGTGGATGATATGTATCTCAAGAAAGTCGATGGCAGGCGGGCCGTGACCCTGCCGGACGGCAGCACGCTGACCCGTGCCGACCTGCCACCTCCCGAGACCCGACGCTGGGTAGCATCACGCAAGGCAGCGGTTGTAAAGGGGGTTCAGCACGGTCTGATCACGCGCGCCGGCGCGCTGCGCCGTTATGCCCTCTCGGACGAGGAATTTACCGAATGGGAGCAGGCAGTTAATACACATGGCGAAGATGCGCTCAAGGTGACGGCGTTGCAGAAATACAGACAACCCTAGGTTGCCTATTCGAGAAAACACTTTATGGTAACGAGCAGTTAACTATTCTTCGTCAGTTTCAAATCAACACAACGCTGCCGCTGAATTAGGAGTTACTGATGCGTGTCCTGCTCGTCGAAGACGATCCAACCACTGCCCGAAGCATCCAGATGATGCTGACCCATGCCAATCTCAACGTCTATGCAACGGATATGGGGGAGGAGGGGATCGATCTGGCGAAGCTGTATGATTACGATTTGATCCTTCTCGACCTTGGCCTGCCGGACATGAACGGCCACGAGGTGCTGCGCCAGCTGCGGCTCGCCCGGATCGAGACACCGATTCTGATCCTGTCCGGGTCCGACGATACCGAGAACAAGATCAAAGGCTTCGGCTTCGGCGCCGACGATTACCTGACCAAACCTTTCCATCGCGAAGAGCTGATCGCGCGGATCCACGCCATCATCCGCCGATCCAAGGGTCATTCGCAATCCATCATCAAGACCGGCAAGATCGCGGTCAATCTGGATGCCAAGACGGTGGATGTGAGCGGTAAATCCGTGCATCTGACGGGCAAGGAATACCAGATGCTCGAACTCCTCAGCCTGCGCAAAGGCACGACCCTGACCAAGGAGATGTTTCTCAACCATCTTTATGGCGGCATGGACGAACCCGAGCTCAAGATCATCGACGTCTTTATCTGCAAGCTGCGCAAGAAACTCTCTGAGGCGACGGGCGCTTCCAATCACATCGAAACCGTTTGGGGCCGGGGCTATGTGCTGCGCGACCCAGATCCAGCCGATATGGACGAAGGCAATCCGGCGCTCGCCATCGGGGCCTGAGGGGCTGCGATGACCTGCGGTTGGCCGCTGCGAGGCGTGGCCAGCCTGACTAAAACCTGCCGCGGCGCTCCTGTTATGGCGTGACATTGCCCAAGGCAGGTGCGGCTGGAACGACAGGCTCTTTTGGCGGGGGCCACCACTCACGGGTCTTTCCTCCGCCACGCCGGTCCGGTCTTCGATCCGCGTGCTGCCCGCGCGGTCTGGACCTGACCTCGCCCTCCCCTTATCACGGTCGCACGACAGTTCGCTGTCGCGAGACTAGACCGGGGGCGGGCCTCGGGGGCAAAAAGGGCGCTGCGTGACCGAAGGCAAACCTATAGAACAGCTGAAAGCGGCAGAGGCGCGGGCCGAGCTGGAGCAGCTGGCCCGCCTATTGAGCGCGGCCAATACCGCCTATCACGGCGCGGATGCGCCGCAGATCTCCGATGCCGATTACGACGCCGCCAAGCGCCGCAACAGGGCGATCGAGGCGCAGTTTTCCCAGCTCAAACGCCCCGACAGCCCATCCGATCAGGTTGGCGCGGCACCAGCCGACGGATTTTCCAAGGTCTCCCACGCGCAGCGCATGCTGTCGCTGGGCAATGCGTTTACGCAGGACGATCTTGCCGATTTTGTCGCCGGTATTCGCCGCTTTCTTGGGCTGGACGATGCTGCGCCGCTGCCCTTCACCGCCGAGCCCAAGATCGACGGGCTCTCGCTCAGCCTGCGTTATGAACAGGGTCAGCTGGTGCAGGCGGCCACCCGGGGTGACGGCGCGGTGGGCGAAAACGTCACCGCCAACGCGCGCACCATCGCCGATATACCACCTACGCTGAAAGATGCGCCTGATCTGCTCGAAGTGCGCGGCGAAGTCTACATGAGCCACGCGGATTTCGAGGTGCTCAACACAAGGCAGGCCGAAAGGGATGCAAAAACCTTCGCCAATCCGCGCAATGCCGCCGCCGGATCCCTGCGTCAGCTGGATGCGCAAATCACCCGCGACCGGCCCTTGCGCTTTTTCGCCTATGCCTGGGGCGCGCTGTCGGACCCGCTTGCGGACACCCAAAAGGATGCCATCGACCGGCTGGCGCGCCTTGGTTTTCAGACCAACCCTTTGACCGCGCTTTGCGACACGCTCGACGAAATGCAGGCGCATTACGCCGCTATCGAACAGCGCCGCGCGACGCTGGGCTACGACATCGACGGCGTCGTCTACAAGGTGAACGATCTGGCGTTGCAGGCGCGTCTGGGGTTTCGGTCGACCACGCCGCGCTGGGCAATTGCGCATAAATTCCCGGCCGAACTGGCCTGGACCCGGCTGATTGCCATCGACATTCAGGTCGGTCGCACAGGCGCGCTCAGCCCCGTGGCGCGGCTGGATCCGGTGACCGTGGGCGGCGTCGTGGTGTCGAACGCGACGCTGCACAACGAGGACTACATCGAGGGTCGCGATTCGAGCGGCGCACCGATTCGGGAGGGCCGCGAGATCCGCATCGGCGACTGGGTGCAGGTCTACCGCGCGGGCGACGTGATCCCGAAAATCGCCGATGTGGACCTCGCCAGGCGCCCCGCCAAAGCTGCGCCCTACGCATTTCCGACCACTTGCCCCGAATGCGGATCGGACGCCATCCGCGAGGAAGGCGACGCAGTGCGCCGCTGCTCGGGCGGGCTCATCTGTCCTGCGCAAGTAGTTGAAAAACTGCGCCATTTCGTGAGCCGTGCCGCGTTCGATATCGATGGGCTGGGTGCCAAACAGGTCGATCAATTCTACCGCGATGGCTGGATCCAAGAACCCGCTGACATCTTTACCCTGCGCGAGCGTTACGGGCAGGGGATGCAGCAGCTGAAAAACCGCGAAGGCTGGGGCGAAAAATCCGCGCTCAAGCTCTTCGACGCCATCGACACGGCCAGCCATGTCCCGCTGGCCAGGCTGATCTTCGCGCTGGGCATCCGCCACGTCGGTGAACAGGCCGCAGCTCTACTGGCCCGCCACTACGTCAATTGGGACGCGTTTTTTGCGGCTGTTCGCGCAGCCGAGCCCGAAGACGGCGCCGAATGGGACGATCTGCTGGCAATCGACGGCGTGGGCCAGGTCATGGCGCGCTCGCTTGTGTCGGCCTTTGCGCAAGAGGCCGAGCGCGCCTCGATCCTGCGACTGAAAGCGCGCCTGACCGTGCAGGACGCCGAACAGCCTCAAAACGACAGCCCCGTCGCAGGCAAGACCATCGTCTTCACCGGCACGCTCGAAAAGATGACCCGCGCTGAGGCCAAGGCGCGGGCGGAATCGCTGGGCGCCAAGGTGTCGGGCAGCGTTTCGGCCAGGACCGACATTCTGGTGGCGGGCCCGGGCGCCGGCTCCAATGCGACCAAGGCCGCGGATCTGGGCGTCGACGTCATGGACGAGGAGGCGTGGCTGGCGCTGATCGGCGCGTGAGCGGTCGGCCCGAAACGCTCTTCCCGCTCTTTGCGGATATCAAGACGCTGGACGGCGTGGGCCCGCGAACTGCGGAGAACCTTGCGCAACTGGGTGTCACCACGCCGCGCGACCTGTTGTTTACGCTGCCCTATTCCGGGATCGACCGGCAACTTCGCGCCACCTTGCAAGGAGCCGATCTGCCCGACGTCGTCACGGTCGAGGTTACGGTCGGCGAACACCGCCCGCCGCGCAGCAAAGGCGGTGCCTACCGAATTGTGGTGCAGGATGCGCAGATCGCCTTTCAGGTCGTGTTTTTTCGCGGCAATGCCGAATATCACCAAAAGCTTTTGCCCACGGGACAGCGCCGGATCGTATCGGGCAAGGCCGAATTGTTCGACGGCGTGCCGCAGATGGTTCACCCCGATCACGTGGTCCGCGTGGATGAGGCAGAGACCCTGCCGCAGTTCGAGCCGGTCTATCCGCTGACCGCAGGTGTCACGCAAAAACTGATGGCGCGGGCTGCGGCGGATGCGCAGATCCGTGCGCCTGATCTGGCGGAGTGGATTGATCCTGCACAGAAAAAGGCGCGCAACTGGCCCGGTTGGCGTGCCGCGATCATGTCGGCGCATGCGCCTGCGTCGCCCGCCGATCTGGCGGTGAATGCGCCGGCCCGCGAACGGCTGGCCTATGATGAGATGATGGCGCATCAATTGACCTTGGGTCTGGCGCGGATGGCGCGGCGAAGGGTGCGGGCGCAGCCTTGCGTCGGCGACGGGACGTTGCGAACCAACGTGCTGGCGGCTTTGCCCTATCGCGCGACCGGTGCGCAGACGCGGGCGGTGGGTGAAATTGCCGCCGATATGGCGCAACCGGCGCGGATGAACCGGCTGCTGCAAGGCGATGTCGGTTCTGGCAAGACGCTGGTGGCGTTCATGGCGCTGCTGATCGCGGTCGAATCCGGCGGGCAGGGCGTGATGATGGCGCCTACGGAAATCCTTGCGCGTCAACACCTTGAGGGGTTGCAACCCTTGGCGGAAAGCGCCGGAGTGGTGCTCGAATTGCTCACCGGTCGCGACAAGGGGGGTGAGCGGCGGGCCAAGCTGGCCGCTCTTGCGGCGGGCGACATCCAGATCCTTGTGGGCACCCATGCGGTGTTCCAGAAGGACGTCGAATTCCACGATCTGCGTCTCGCCATCGTCGATGAACAGCATCGGTTCGGCGTGCGTCAGCGGTTGGAACTGGGCCAGAAAGGCCCCGGTGCGCATGTGCTGGTGATGACCGCCACGCCCATTCCGCGCAGTCTGTCGCTGGCGCAATACGGTGATATGGATGTGTCGGTGCTGGACGAGAAACCGCCCGGACGCAAACCGATCAAGACAGCACTCTTGTCCAACGAACGGATGTCCGAGGTGGTGGATCACCTGCGCCGTGCCATCGCCGACGGGCGACAGGCCTATTGGGTCTGCCCGCTGGTCGAGGAAAGCGAGGTCGTCGACCTGACCGCCGCGCAAGCCCGGTTCGAACATCTGCGCGCGGTTCTGGGCGAAGGCGTCGTTGGCCTTGTGCATGGTCAGATGCCGCCTGCCGAAAAGGACGCCGCCATGGCGCGCTTTGTCACGGGGCAAACGGCGGTTCTGGTCGCCACCACGGTGATCGAGGTGGGCGTGGACGTGCCAAATGCCACGATCATGGTGATCGAGCGTGCGGAATCCTTTGGTCTGGCGCAATTGCACCAGCTGCGCGGACGGGTGGGGCGGGGCGATGCGGCCTCGACCTGTCTGTTGCTGTATCAACCGCCTTTGGGCGCGACCGGTCTGCGCCGCCTGACCACCTTGCGCGAAACCGAAGACGGCTTTCGCATCTCGGAGGTGGATCTCGAAATGCGGGGCGCGGGTGATCTGATCGGCACGGCGCAATCGGGCCTGCCGCAGTTTCAGGTCGCCGATCTGGAACGACAATCGGCGCTGATGCAGGTGGCCCAATCGGATGCGCGCACGTTGCTTGCCGCTGATCCCGCGCTGACATCTGACCGAGGGCAGGCAGCACGCACATTGCTGTGGCTCATGCGGCGGGACGAATCCATTCGTTTGATTTCAGTGGGTTAGCACCTTATATCGTGATTTGTTCCCAAATGTTCCCAAAAAGTTCTTTACACAAGGTTAATTTCATGGAACAAAAGGGCAACAAGACAAGGAACATCGCCATGCTGACACAGATTGCCACGATCCTCCGCCGGTCCTCGGACACCTTGGTGCATGACATGATCGGTGCCATCAGCCTCTTTGTTCTGGCCCTTGCCATGCTCCATCTTCCCGGAGCGTTCTGACCGAAGTTTCTGCCTCGCGTCCCTTGTGCCGCCCGTTTCTGCATCCTGTCCCAAACCTGATGCCTGACTGTCCTGTCCGGGGTTTTGCCTCCCCTATCGGAACGGTGCCGGACCCCACACAAGGGCACGCGTCCTTGACCGCCGCCATCCAGATCGGATGTGCGGCGGTTTTTTTTCGTATCTTGTCAGAAGGTCATGCGCAGCGGGTCGCTTCGGCCTCGGCCATTGCTTCGGCGCTTGCCTCAAGAGACAGCAGGATCGACGCATGACGGTTCTTGTAGGCGGTGGCAGGGCGCAACACTTCGAGCCCGTCAAACGGCGCGTCCGGCGCGGGCCCGTCTTCGCGCAGCATGACGCGCAGCTGATCGCGCGCCGCCTCGATCTCGGCCCGGGTGCGACCGATCATCGCGGCACCCACGACGGACGCGGCAGCCTGGCCCAGCGCGCAGGCCTTGACGTCCTGACCGAAATCCGTGACGTGCCCGTTTTGCAACGACACATCCACCGTGACGGTCGATCCGCACAGCGGCGCGCGTTTGCGCACGCTGGCATCGGGTGAATCCAGCCGCGTCGTATGCGGAATTTCCGCCGCCAAGGCGAGGATACGCGCGGAATAGAGCTTGATCAAATCGGTGTCGGCCATGGCTTTTGTTCCTTTGCAGTGCGGCTTATGTAGTCCGCGAACGCGCTTTGCAAAAGGATTTTTCGCATGAAATTCGATCCGGCCAGCCTGTCTTACGATGCCCGCGGGCTGATCCCCGTGATCGCGCAGGACGCATGCAGCCACGAGGTGTTGATGCTGGCGTGGATGAATGACGAGGCCGTGGCGCGCACGTTGGGCACCGGGCGCGTAACATATTGGTCACGGTCGCGGCAGGAATTCTGGATCAAGGGGGCCACCAGCGGCCATGTGCAGGAGCTGGTCGAGATGCGCCTCGATTGCGACCGCGATTGCCTTTTGGTGCTGGTGCGCCAGACGGGGCCGGCTTGCCATACCGGGCGCAGAACATGTTTTTATACCGCAATTCAAAAAGGTTCCGAGGCAGAGCTCATCTAAAGCTCAACCATTTGGCGCAGGTCAGCAGGCGTTGCCCCTTCGGCGCGGTATTTTGCGATCGCCCTTGCATCATCGCGTTTTGCCAGGCGTTTTCCCTGATCGTCGCGGATCAGGCGGTGATGATGATAAAGCGGCGGACCCTCCGCCAGTTCCCGTTGCAGGAAGCGTTGCACGAAGGTTGCCTCGAAAAGATCCTCGCCGCGGATGATATCGGTGATCCCGTCTGCCGCATCGTCGATCACAGTGGCGAGATTGTAGGAGGCCGCCATGCCGGGCCGGGCCAGCACCGGATCGCCGACATTGTCGCGCATGAATTGGTCGGTGACCTCATGCAGACCGGCGTGACGCGGGCCGGTTTCCGTAAAGGCGGGGGGATGGCCCATGAGGCTTTTCGACAGATTCAGACGCAGCGCGTCGCTTTCGGTGCAACTCTCCATCTTGCGGCCCCGACAGGTGCCGGGATAGATCGGCCCGTCAGGCCCGTATTGCGGCACGCCTTCCTGCGGGGCGGCGGAGGCGGCCTCGATATCGCGGCGCTTGCACGCGCAGGGATAGACGGCTCCGGTCCGGGCGTGATATTTCAGGATTGCGGCGCGGTAGAGATCGAACCGTGCGGATTGCCGATGCGGGGGCCGATCCCATGTGACGCCGAGCCATGTCAGATCGTCGATGATCTGCACCTCCCAATGCGGGCGCGAGCGCGATGTGTCCAGATCGTCGATGCGCAACAGGAAAATGCCCCCGGCGGCACGCGCCATGTCATGGGCCAGAAGCGCGGAATAGGCATGGCCCAGATGCAGCGGCCCCGTGGGCGACGGCGCGAAACGCGTAGTGAATATCACAATTTCTCAAGCACATAGACGGTAGATTTCAGGTTCAGGCCGGGCAGATGCGGGCCATATTCCTGCATCAGAAGACGCGCTGACCCGGTGTCGACATGCTCGTTCACGCGACCTTCGTTGGCACTGTCGGCCAGCGCGTGATCGTTGAAGGAAAATGCCAGCAGACCGCCCGTGTCGAGATGCGCCATCAACCGGTCGAGCAGCGAAATCGGGGCGGCACCCGCGCCGATCACACCGATGGCCGTGATTGCGGCGTAATCGCCGGGGTTCCCGGGGGGCGCATCCTCGGACCCGACCTGCCACAATTGGCGGTAGACGGTCTTGGCCTGCGCCTGAACCAACATTTCGGGCGACAGGTCAGCGCCGTCGATCCTGTCAAAGCCCGCCAGCTTTAAGGCCAGCCCGGAAAGCCCTGTTCCGCAGCCATAATCCAGAATGGGCGCGACCGATCCGGGCAGATGCGCATACAATGCCTCGGCCACGCGGCGGGGTGTGGCATAGCCGTTTTCAGCGACTTCGGAATCGTAGCCGGTCGACCACGCATCGTAAAGATCGCGTGTCTCATCGGCGGTTCGGGCGTCATAAACCTTGTTCAGGAAACGATCTGTCATGGAGATATGATAGACCGATGGATCAGGCCACGTCCAGTTTCTCGGGGGCCAGCCATGCCAACCAGGCGGATTTTGCCCGGTCGGTATAGGCTTTGTAGCGGTCCTTGCGGCCCCGGCGCCCGCCTTTGAGGCCGTCCACGGGGCGAAAAAGGCCAAAGTTGACGTTCATCGGCTGGAACGTCCTGGCCTCGGCCCCGCCGGTGATGTGATGAACCAGCGCGCCATGCGCCGTGTCCTGCGGCAAGTGCGGCAGCGCCTGACCAAGCATCTCGGCCGCGGCGAGACGGCCCGCATAAAGACCCATGGCGGCGGATTCGACATAGCCCTCGACCCCGGTGATCTGACCTGCGAAACGAATATTCGGCTTTGATTTCAATCGCATCTGGTCGTCAAGTAATGTAGGCGAGTTGAGGAAGGTGTTGCGGTGGATACCGCCCAGCCTTGCAAAGCGCGCGTTTTCCAGCCCCGGGATCATGCGCAGAACCTCGGTTTGCGCGCCGTATTTCATCTTGGTTTGAAAGCCCACGATGTTATACAGCGTTCCCAAAGCGTTATCGCGGCGCAGCTGGACCACGGCATGGGCTTTGACATCAGGCTGATGCGGGTTTGTCAGCCCGACGGGCTTCATTGGGCCGTAACGCAGGCTTTCGCGTCCGCGCTCGGCGATCACCTCGATGGGCAGGCAGCCGTCAAAATACCCGGCGGTTTCGCCCTCATGGAACTGGGTCTTGTCCGACCCCAGAAGCGCGTCGATGAACGCCTCGTAAGTCTCTTTATCCATTGGACAATTAAGATAAGCGGTGCGTTCTGCCTCGGTCTCGCCCTTGTCATAGCGCGACTGCATCCAGGCGCGCGACATGTCGATGCTGTCGTGATGCACGATGGGGGCGATGGCGTCGAAGAACGCCAAGGCTTCGGCGCCGGTCTCAGAAGCGATAGCGGCCCCTAGAGCCGTTGATGTCAGCGGGCCGGTGGCGATGATCCACTGGCCCTGGTCGGGCAGTTCGGTGACTTCTTCATATGAAATCATGATGTTGGGGTGCGCTTTTAACGCAGATGTGACGCTTTGCGCGAAAGGTTCACGGTCCACGGCCAAAGCGCCGCCCGCAGGCAGACGGTGTTTGTGCGCGGTGGTCAGGATCAAGCCGCCAGCCTGCATCATCTCCCAATGCAACAGGCCGACTGCGTTCTGCTCGTCATCGTCGGAGCGGAAGGAATTGGAGCAGACCATCTCGCCCAGATCGCCGGTCTGATGCGCGAATGTGCCGACCTTGGGGCGCATTTCGTGCAGAACCACGCGCACGCCCATGTTCGCCGCCTGCCATGCGGCCTCGGACCCGGCCATGCCGCCGCCCACGATATGCAATTCATTTGTCATGCTCAGCGATGTAGTGGGGAATCACTCGCGGTGCCAGTCCGGATCGCGTTTTTCCAGGAAGGCGGCGATGCCTTCGGCAGTGTCCTCCAGCGCCATGTTGCGCACCATGACCTCGCCGGTAAAGGCGTAGGCGTCGTCGAGCGGCATTTGCAGCTGGTCGTAGAAGGCGGATTTGCCGATTTTCAGCACCGGACCCAGTTTGGACGCCACCTTTGCGGCCAGCGCCGTTACCTCTTCGGCCAATTGATCGGCGGGCACGGCGCGGTTGATCAGGCCCAGCGTGGCGGCACGGCCGGCCTCGATGAAATCGCCTGTGGTGAGCATCTCAAACGCCTGTTTGCGCGGAATATTCCGGCTGAGCGCGACCATCGGCGTAGAGCAGAAAAGCCCGAGATTGACACCGTTGACCCCGAACCGCGTGCCCTGCGCCGCGATGGCCAGATCGGACGACGCCACCATCTGGCAGCCTGCCGCCGTGGCAATGCCGTGGACCTGCGCGATGACGATCTGGGGCAGGCGCTGCAACCCCGTCATCACCGAAGCACAGCGCGCAAAGAGGTCGGCGAACGCTGCGGCACCCCCATCGGGGGCCTGACGGGCTGCGGTCATTTCGCGCAGATCGTGACCGGCGCAAAATGCCTTGCCCGCGCCCGAAATCACCACGACGCGGATATGGTCCTGCCCCATCAACAGGTCGATCTGGCGCGTTCATCTGCAAACTGGCGACGGCGCCGGCATCGTGGCGTATCAGAATGTCCATCTTGCGCGCTCGCTGCGTTTGGGGGAATGAAGAGACACGCTGGGGGAGAATGCGATGACGATCAAGATGAACATCGGCGAAATCGAGGATTTTCTGGAAAAGGTCTTTCCGCAGATCAAAGGACAATTCGGGATTGATACACTGAAGGACGATCTGCTCGAGATGCGGCTGATTGTATCGGACCAGCATCTGCGCCCCGGCGGCACGGTCTCGGGCCCGTCGATCTTTGCGCTGGCGGACGTCGCGGCCTATGTGGCGACGCTGGCGCGGATCGGGCCGGCGGCGCTGGCGGTGACCACGAATTGCTCGATAGATTTCATGCGCAAACCCACCGCGGGGCAGGATCTGATCGCGCGGGCGCGGGTGCTCAAAATGGGCCGCACGCTGAGCGTGACGGATGTGCTGATCGCCTCCGAAGGCATGTCAGAGCCGGTGGCGCGCGCCACGCTGACCTATTCGCTGCCGCCCAAGCGCATGGAAACGAAATGAAAAGGGCGCAGAAAAGGTCTGCCGCACCCCGGGACAAGATCTGGTGGGCCGGGGATCAGCCTTGCCAGAACATGCGGTTCGCCTCGGATATCGCGGTGGACCGATTCAATCCGATGTCACGCAGCTGGCTGTCGTCGAGCTGGGCCAGCGCGCGGCGGCTGCGGCTGCGGGCAACCCACAGCACGACGGTGGACCACATTTGTGCGGATGAAACGCCTGAGGTAGGGGCGCGGTCAAGGATAATCTGTGTCATGGGGGTCTCCTGATTGTATTGACACAATGTCTGTTTGTGTTATTGAAGTACAGATATAATCTTGGTTGCGACAAGTCGAGGGGAACATTGTCATGGATACAATCTCGCACGATTTGCTGAGCGGACTCAGGCTCGACCCGATCATGGGTGCCAAATACAAGGCGCTGGCCCGTGCGATCCGGCAGGCCATCGCCGAAGGACGCCTGTCTCCGGGGGATAAACTGCCCCCCGTGCGCGAGGCGGCTTGGACGTTGGGTATCACCCCCGGCACCGTGGCGCGCGCCTACACGCTGCTCACCGTTGAGGCGGTGCTGAACGCTGCCGTGGGCCGTGGCACATTCGTCGCGGACCGCCCCGCAGACAGCCCGGCGCAGGACAGCCCGGCGCAGGACGGCCCGGCGCAAGGCCGCATGCGCAACATCGACTGGCAGCGGCGCAGCCCGCCCGAGAACACCGATCAGGTGAGCCTTTTTTCGACCAGGCTGCCGGATATGGGTCAGGTGGCGATGATCCACGCAGGCTTTGCCGCATTGGCGCAGCGGCCCATGGCCGACCTGTTGAACTACCCGTCGCGCACGGCGTTCGAGCCGGCGCGCCGCGCGGTGCTGCGCTGGCTCGAAGGCACCGATCTGGGGCCGATAGACGAGGGCGACATGGTGCTCAGCCATGGCGGTCAGTCTGGCGTGTCGCTGGTCATGCAGGCGGTGCTGCGCGGGCAACGCCCGGTCGTGCTGGTCGAAGAGCTCAGCTACCCGGGGTTTCGCCGCGCGGCCCATCTGCTGCGGGCCGACGTGATCGGTGTGCCGATGGATGCGCAGGGCATCGTCCCGGACGCGCTCGAGGAACTGGTCCTGAGGCTTGACGCGCAGCTGCTGTGCACCTCGCCCGAGGTCCACAACCCCACCGGCATCTTCACCCCGCTGGAGCGCCGCCGCGCCATCGCGCAGGTGGCAGAACGCACAGGTTTGCAGATTCTCGAGGACGATTGCTACCGCATGGGCCGCGCAAGGACGCAATCGTATCGTGCGATCCTGCCGGGGCAGGGCTGGTATGTCTCGTCGATCTCCAAGACGCTGACGCCCGCGTTGCGCATCGGGTTCGCCGTCGCGCCCAAAGGCCAGCAAAGCGCGCTGCGGCGGACGGCGGAGCATGGGTTCTTCGGCCTCGCGCGCCCTCTCGCGGATCTGACAGAAGACCTGCTCGACCGCCCCGAGACCGAAACCATCATGCAGCGTGTGCAGGCCGAACTGACAGCTTATATCGGCTCGGCAGCAGAGATCCTCGCGGGTTACGATCTGGTCCACCGCGACGACATGCCGTTCCTGTGGCTGCGGCTTCCGACCGGATGGCGGTCGGGTGCGTTCTGTCAAGCGGCCGAGGCGCGCGGCGTCCAGGTGCGCGCGGCGGACGAGTTTGCTCTGCGCGACGGACGTGCGCCGCATGCGGTGCGGATCGGGATCAACGCGCAGGTGACGCGCGCCAGTTTCGACGCCGCGATCCGCCGCTTGCGCGATCTGCTCGACAACCCGCCCGAAGCGATTTCGGTCTGAGCCTGCGCAGAATGAAAGGGCAGCCATGACACCCAAGGCGTATCTGACCGACACATGTCCCGACGCCGCAGAGCTGAGGGCGCTGCTGACGGAATTCTACACCCATATGTTCATCCGGTTGACGTCGATCGGCGGGCCTTTACTGGACGCCGCGGACTATGCGCGGGACTCTGTGGCGACGATAGATCAAAGCCTGCCGCCCCACGGCGCGCTGGCGCTGGTGCGCGACGCCACCGGAGCGCTCATCGGCTGCGGATCGATGAGACGGCTGGACGCCACCCGCGGCGAGATGAAGCGGCTTTACGTCGCGCCCGCCGCACGTGGCCTTGGTCTGGGCCGCGCGCTGGTGCAACTGCGCCTCGATACGGCGCGGGCGATGGGTTTGAGGTCGCTCTATGCGGATACGATGCGCGGTAACAGCGGAATGCTGACGCTCTATGACAGCTTCGGGTTCCGCGCGATCGACCGCTACGAGGGCAATGCCAATCCGGTGGAATATGATCGCTATCTGGTCTACCGGCGGCTGGATTTGGGTGCAAAATATTGGGGTATATAGATACCTATTTTGCAAGCCCTTGTTTTCCATATATTAATTCAAAGAGTCACGGCTTGACCGTGCAACTGGCCCGCGTATAACCCGGCAATCGAATGCACGTGGGCGGATGCCCTCACCTCATCTACAGGGATTTTCATGAAAACGTTCTCTGCAACTCCGGCAGATATCCACAAGAAATGGATCATCGTCGACGCCGAAGGCGTGGTGCTGGGCCGTTTGGCGTCGATCATCGCCATGCGCTTGCGCGGCAAGCACAAGCCGTCTTTCACACCGCATATGGACATGGGTGACAACGTCATCGTCATCAACGCCGAAAAGGTGCAGATGACCGGCAAGAAACGCGAAGAGCATTTCTACTGGCACACCGGCCACCCCGGCGGGATCAAATCGCGCACCAAGGCGCAGATCCTCGAAGGGGCCCATCCAGAGCGGGTCGTGACGCAGGCCGTCAAACGCATGTTGCCCGGCAACCGTCTGAGCCGCCAGGTGATGACCAACCTGCGCGTCTATGCAGGCGGAGAGCATCCTCACGAGGCGCAGAGCCCCGAAGTGCTCGACGTCAAATCCATGAACAAGAAAAATACGCGGGTGGCGATGTAATGGCTGATCAAATCACCTCTCTGGACGAACTGAGCGCCGTGGCCGGTATTGACGTCGCCCCTCAGATTGTGCTGACCCCCATAGAGCCGCAACGCGATGCGCTGGGTCGGTCATATGCCACAGGCAAGCGTAAAGATGCGGTCGCCCGCGTCTGGATAAAGCCGGGTTCGGGCAAGGTTGTGGTCAACGGCAAGGCGATGAAGGATTACTTCGCGCGCCCGGTGCTGCAAATGATCCTGCGCCAGCCCTTTACGGTTTCGGGAACCGAAGACCAGTTCGACGTGATGGCGACCGTCAAGGGCGGCGGTCTGTCCGGTCAGGCGGGCGCGGTCAAGCATGGCATCTCGAAGGCGCTCCAGCTTTATGAGCCCAGCTTGCGTGGCGCGCTCAAGGCCGCCGGTTTCCTGACCCGCGACAGCCGCGTGGTTGAACGCAAGAAGTTCGGTCGTGCCAAGGCGCGCAAGAGCTTCCAGTTCTCCAAGCGTTAGGTCTGGTTGCGCATTATGTGGGGGCCGTCCTTTGGGGCGGCCTTTTGCGTTTGATCAGATGTCAGCGCGTGTTGAAAATTCTGGTCTGGAGGGTCAACCCTCCAGACCTCCCGAGGTTTATCAGGCAAGATGAAAGGTAACCGTTTTTCCGTGTCTTCATCTTGCTATACTCCGAGTCCTGCGGAAGCCGAATTTGATGTCTTGACGGCTGGGTTTGAAACGATTCAGCTATGCCCGTGATCCATCCTGGCTTTCTTTTCTCATCAGACCGCATTGAGCTTGAGGCTTGCGTGCGCCGTCAGCGCGAAGACCACGGTA
>Ga0307981_1000244_pt1 | contig 57998 bp, 45 predicted proteins | sample OrgLakmetagen987_FD_201849 | JGI IMG/M metagenome (GOLD analysis project Ga0307981, IMG submission 201849) | Saline water microbial communities from Organic Lake, Antarctica - #987 | ecosystem: Environmental > Aquatic > Non-marine Saline and Alkaline > Saline | place: Antarctica: Organic Lake... | reverse complement strand
CTACCACCACACTTACGTTAGCGGTGCAGTCATCGGTATTGCCACTGGGGTCGGTTACAGTGACCATAACCGGGAAGGTCAAATCCAGGTCGTCGCACCCAAATGTAGTAGCGGGGAAGGAGACGGATGCAATCGAGCAGTTGTCGCTGCTGTTGGCGGCATCGTAGACATCGCTTTGCTGCAGCTCATAGAAGCCGTCCGGCTGTATCTCGACGGTGGTGTTGAGGCAGGCAGCGGTGGGGGCGATGTTGTCTTCCACGGTTACCGTTGCGGTGCAGGTGTTCGCGTTGTTATTCACATCGGTAACGGTCAGGGTGACGGTATTGCCGCCGGTGTCCGCGCAGCCAAAGCTGGTTTGGCTGAGGGTAACGCCTGACAGCCCGCACGCATCGCTGGAGCCGTTGTCCACTGCCGCTGCACTAGTACTGCCGCTGCCGTTGGCATCGAGCTGCACCGTAACGTTTTGGCAAAGGGCGGTTGGCGCTATGTTGTCCTCCACCGTGTAGGTCGCCACAAAGTCGGTAGCGTTAGCACAATCGTCGGTCACCGTATAGGTCACCGTCGTGGTGCCCGTCGTACCACAATCCACCACAAAAGGTGCGTTGACAAAATTGCTGCTGATCGTCAGATCATTGTCACAGGCATCCGTAGCGCAAGCCGCTAGCGCAGATAGGTTCGCGGCGTGCCAGGCACCGAGGTCCTCTTGTCCGCATTCAGCCGTTGCATCGCGACTGGCACAGTTACTAAGGTCGGGATCCGTCATATCCTGTACCGTGATGATTTGAGGGCCGCTAACCTGATTTCCACACGCATCGGTAACCGTCCAGGTACGGGTAATCGTTTCCGTATTGCCGCAGCCAGGGACGTTGCTATCGCTGAAAGCAACGGTGACCGTGCCACAGCCATCAGTGCCAATCGCGGTACCCAGCACTGCCGAATCAGTAGCTTCGCCACATTCTACCGTCTCGTCGGGAGGAATCACAATGGTGGGCGGTCTGGTGTCTACTATGGTGATGATCTGATCACAGCTCGATGAATTGCCCGAAGCATCCGTTGCTGTCCAGGTACGGGTTATTACGCCGGTATTGCCACAAGCTGCGGCAAAACTATCACTCCTCGTAATGATGGCCGTACCACAGTTATCGCTGCCCGTAGCGGTACCCGTGTTCAAGGGATCAGTAGCGGCTCCACATTCCGCCGCCGCGGGTGCTGGGCAAGTGACGGTCAGAGGCGTATTATCTACCACCGTGATCGTCGCCGCACAGTCATCGCTGAAACCGTTGCTGGCGGTGATTGTCAGGGTGACGAGCTGTGGGCCCACATCCGTACAATCAAAGGTATTAGGGCTGACATTACTAAAAAACAGTCCATCAAAACTACATTCAACGAGACTGCCACCGTCTACCTGCTCGGGGTTGATCGTCACGGAGTTGCCGGTCAAAGAAACGGTAATGTCCCGACAGCTAGCCACGGGGATGGGCACGGTTCCCTGAAACTCGTAAGCCCCCAGGTCGATAACCGCATTGCCGGGAATGGCATCTAAGGTACGATCGTTGCCATCCAGATCTTCGCTGGTGGAGTTGGCGCTATCATCACCAACATCGATGGCCTGCGAGCATCCCTGAAGACGAAGGTCGCCGCTAGTACCAAGGCCGATGGGCGGCTGCGAGACGAAGAGCGGGTCCACGTTGAGGTTGCCCGTGCCGGGATAAACCCCACTGGGCTGCTGCACGATGGAGTAGGTGATGATGGGGTTACTGTTGTCACTGTTCTGAATCTCAGTGCCGTTCCCCCAGAGGATGCAGTTGGTCAGGATAGGCGAGGATAAGTCGTTGCGTATCCCTCCGACGCCAGAGCTTGCCGAATTTCCGGAGAAGGAGCAATTAGTTAAGGTAGGGAAGGAACCGAACAAATTGAACATCCCGCCGCCGGTCCCTGCCGAATTATTTCCGGAGAAGGAGCAATTGGTGATCGTGGGTGAGGCTACATCGTTGCACATCCCGCCGCCGGCGCCTGCCGAATTTCCCGAGAAGGAGCAATTGGTCACCGTGGGACTGGCATCCTGGCCGTTGAACATCCCGCCGCCGTAAAGGGGCGAAGCTGAATTTCCGGAGAAGGAGCAGTTGGTCACCGTGGGCGAGGAATTCGTATTGAACATCCCGCCGCCGCGGGTGCTGCCAATGTCTGCATTTCCCCCCGTGATGATAAAGCCATCCAGCACGGCAGTATTATTCAGGCCATTGTTGTCGTTAAAGATGACGTGAACGCTGTTGTCTCCACTCCCTGCTAAGCCTATCTCTCCACTGAGTACCGTACCATTGGACAAAGGGTCGGTATTGCGGTCTCCAATACCGGGGTTACCGATGTTCGGGAAGCCGCCGAGGATAGCCAGGTCATTTTTCATCACGAAGGCATCCGTCCGAGCCGTGCCGGGGGTGTAGGTGCCTTGTGCCACCCAGATTTGGGTGATGCCGGGGCAGGTACTGTTGAGCGCATCTTGTAGATCGGTGAAGGCATTGGCCCAGGAGGTACCGTCATTACTGCCGCCGGCATCATCGTTTACGTAGAGGATGTTGCCGGTAGGGCACTGCGCTTGTGCTGCTTGTGCGGATAAAAGAAGAATCAGGAAGAGTAGTAAATTTTTCACTTTAGCAGGTTTTTGGTTTAAACGGAATCATTTTGGGGGGCTTTTGGGGTTTATTTGAAGCTAAACGAATAAGGTGTGAAGCGACGCGCGATCAATAACCCGAGCACCGCAGCATCATTTTTTCAGTCTAAAGGTATGCCATTGCAAAGGATAAGTCAGATCTTTTGTCCCAACGGCAGGTATGGCTGTCCGAGTGGTAGGGTTTTCTGTCCGAGCGGTTTTCAGTAATGCCAGAGCACGTTTGGAGCGGGTTCGCAATTGGTGCAAAAAACAGTGTGATCTTGACATACGGCAAAAAACATCAGGTAAAAACAGAAATCAACAATTGGATTTGTATTTTGCTAAAATGTTCTAATCGACAAAAATGATAAGCCATACCAATGAACAAATTCCTTCCCTGTTTCCTGATTGCCGTATTCTTCCTGGGCTGCAAAAGCAAGCCTGTGGTTTACAACGACCCGGTGCCTGTACATGAGTCGGTTACCATCGACTCCAAGTTTGTCCAGGAGAAACGCGTAGTCAATATTTGGACACCTCCCGGCTATGAAGATTCAGAGAATAGTTTTCCTGTTTTGTATATGCCAGACGGTGGGGTAGGGGAAGACTTTCCGCATATAGCGAATACCCTGGCTGAGCTGATAAAGAGCAAAAAAATCGAGCCCATCATCCTGGTGGGCATTGAAAACACGGAAAGGGGAAGAGACTTAACGGGCGAATCTAAAGTAGACGCCCATGAAAAGTATGAGATACCTATGACCGATGGCGCAAAAAACTTCAGGGCATTTATACAGAAAGAACTTGTGCCCGAAATAGAGCGCAACTACAGAACTACGGATAAAAACGGGATTATCGGCGAGTCCCTGGCTGGTTTGTTTGTTGTGGAAACCTTTCTCTTGCAACCCGGCGCATTTGATTTTTACATAGCCATGGACCCCTCTCTCTGGTGGAACGACAACTACTTAGTTAAAAACGCAGCAGCTGACCTGGCCAAACTGCCCGAAAGCAACATCAGGCTTTGGTTTGCCGGGTCCGATGCTTCGGATATCTCCAAATATACAAAGCAACTTGCTGAGCTGTTAGAGCGTGAGCACCCAAAGGACCTCACCTGGAAATACGCCGATGAGCCGAATGAAAAGCACCATACCATCTTCAGAGCTACAAAAGAGAAAGCATTGATTTGGGCTTTGAGTGAGTAAAGGGTAAAATCTCAACATCTCTTAGAGCATGTTTGGAGCGGGTTCGTCATGAAAATCAAGGAGTTGTGGTTCTGGCTAAGTCCTTTTTGGCGCATTTGGCGGAGCCTGCCCCGCGAAATTGCGGGGTCAAATAAGTCAAAAAAGACGACGCCGGAGCCTGCCCCGCAGCATTGCGGGGTTCATAAATCCTTGATTTGCAATAGGAGCGAGCTCCAAACATGCTCTTAGATAATAACTACCTATATCATGGCACATCGATCCGTAAAACCTTATAGTCTTTTAATGTATTTTCTGGCCATTATAACCTTCTTTTTCGGGGGACTAATCTACGCAGGGATTACCGAAGCTGGGAAAGGACAAATGTTGGCTGGTGGTGCCATTGTATTTGGTTATGGCGTTGTTGGGGCGTTTATTGGATTATGCATATCCATTTTTACAGCACTTAAAGCTCAAAGACTATTAATCATTAAAATCAATGGCATTCTGGCGCTCATTGTTGTTGCTTCTCTTAGCTACCTGACGTTAAAATATCAAAAACGCCAACGCGAAAAATCAGAGCATGAGCCTCCAAAAACAGAAGCACCAACTACCCAAAAACAAACCACTCCTGCTTCAGATTAATCAGGCATTATGCGGAAATGATTAGAGTTTATTAACTATTTTTTTTTAGTCAAAGTAGGATAAAATGAAAATTGCATTGATCGGTTTAGGGCGAATTGCTCAAAAGGCGTATCTGCCTATTTTATCCAACCACCCTGAGGTTGACCCGGTACTCTGTACAAGAAACACAAAAACACTAAAGGCCCTTTCGGGAAAATTCAGAATTGATAACACCTACTCTAATCTGGAGCAGCTCATACGCTCAAAACCAGATGCAGCCATGGTCCACAGCTCTACGGATAGCCACGTTACAATCGCGACAAAGCTACTGCATGCCGGCATTCCCGTTTTTATCGACAAACCCTTGAGCTATTCGCTGGAAGAAGCCGAAAAGGTACTGGATCTCTCCTCTAAGTACAACGTGCCTTTATACCTGGGCTTTAACCGGCGGTTTGCACCCTTGATCAGGTCATTAGCCCAGGTGCCTGACCCTATCCAGGTTTCGTGGCAAAAGAACCGGGTTGATCTGGCAGGAGACCCACGGATTTTTATTTTTGACGATTTCATCCATGTCATTGACAGCCTTCGTTTTTTAGGAAAGGAATCGGTGAAAAATATCAAGGTTTTTTCCAGGATGCACAACGGAATGCTGGAGAATGTCCAGGTTCAATGGCAGCAGGGGGCCACCTTTCTGGCTGGTGGAATGAATAGGGTAAGCGGAATTACCGAGGAAAGAGTCGAATTGTATTCCACTGGCAATAAATGGACGGTTCATAATCTGAATTCTGGCACCCATAGCACGCAGGAGCAATCCACTGCCTTAACTTTTGACCCCTGGGATACGGCTTTGTATCAAAGAGGATTTGATGATATGATTGAGGATTGGCTGGGGGTCGTAAGGGCGGGTCACTACAACCCAGACACCCTCAAAGAGATTTGGGCCACGCATCAGCTGTGCGAGACAATCCTGGAGGAAGTACTCGCGCGTCCGGGCCTGCCAAATTGATTAAGTCTCTTTCTGTTTCAGTTTACTTATAGTTCTCCAAGGCGAAATTTATGCATTTTGACTTGCTCTTTTTCCCGCTCGCTGCGTTGAAAAGCCTCGCCGTAGCTGAGGCTATGCCTGCGTTTTTCGCCTTGCGAGCGAAAAAAACACCTGTGTCAACTTTGCACAAATCCTGCCTTGGAGAACTATAGCCAACGTTGTCATTACCCCAAACGGGTGCAAAATGTCATCTCCTGACATGACAACCGTCTTCCCGGGAGCATCATCTATTCTCTAGCTTTAACTTGATTAATAGACATTATGCGGAATGATTTGCTAAGGGTGAAACTCGTCTTTTACCCGGTTACCAGCCATTTCCGCATAATGTCTAATACTTTTTTACACTTGGGGCAAATGAATGGTGAGTTTAATGACCAACTAACGCTCATTTCCCATTGGTCTAAATCTATTTGTCATGACAAAACCAATCAACAAGGATCAGCAGCTCGTCTATCGTTTTGGCGGCGGCTCGGCTGATGGAAACCAGGGCATGAAAAATCTCCTTGGCGGTAAAGGGGCTAATCTCGCTGAAATGGCCGGGCACCCTGACCTGAAACTCCCCGTCCCTCCCGGTTTTACTATTACAACCGATACCTGCAATGCCTACTACGAAGCTGGCCGGCAGTTCCCTGCCAAACTGGAAGATGAAGTAACAGCTGCGCTGAAAGGCATAGAAGAACTTACCGGCAAGGTTTACGGACATATCAACAATCCACTTCTGTTGTCGGTCCGTTCGGGTGCCCGGCAGTCGATGCCTGGCATGATGGATACCGTTCTCAATCTGGGGCTAAACGACGAAACGGTACAGGGGCTCATTGCCCAGACTAACGATGCCCGCTTTGCCTATGATGCCTACCGCCGCCTGATAATGATGTATGCGGATGTGGTGATGGAAAAAGCCGCTGGCATTCCTCCTGTGCAGGGTAAGGGGATTCGCAAATTACTGGATGAGCACCTGGAAAGCATTAAGAAAGCGCGCGGTTTCCAACTCGATACGCAGCTGACTGATGCTGACCTACGGCAAATTGTCACTGATTTTAAGGCGATTGTAAAGCGGGAAATTGGCCAATCCTTCCCGGATGACCCAATGGCACAGCTCTGGGGCGGTATTGGTGCTGTTTTTGATAGCTGGAACGGCAAACGCGCCAAAGAATACCGCCGCATTGAAGGCTTGCCTGACGAATGGGGCACCGCTGTGAATGTACAAGCTATGGTTTTTGGCAATATGGGCAAGGACTGTGCCACGGGAGTAGCCTTTACACGCAACCCTGGTACCGGTGAAAACAAGTTCTACGGAGAGTTCCTCATAAACGCTCAGGGAGAAGACGTTGTAGCGGGCACCCGCACGCCGCAACCCATCAATACTTACTCTAAGAATACCCAGAGTGAGGACCTGCCCACCCTCGAGTCCATTATGCCTGAGATTTATGCGCAGCTCGATGCGCATCAGCAGCAATTGGAGGCGCACTATCAGGATATGCAGGATCTCGAGTTTACCATTGAAAAAGGGACCCTCTACATCCTGCAGACCCGAACGGGCAAGCGAAATGGCACCGCTGCGGTCCGGATGGCAGCTGAGATGTACGAGGAAGGTATGATTGATACGCATACCGCATTGTTAAGGGTGAATCCCAATCAGCTGACTGAGTTACTGCTGCCACGTCTGGACGCTATGGCAGAACGCACCGCCACACCTATCGCTAAGGGTTTGCCCGCCGGTCCCGGTGGTGCTAAAGGCAGAGCGGCCTTCTCTTCCGAAAAAGCCATTGAGATGAAGCAGGCCGGTGAAACGGCCATACTGGTGCGGGAGGAGACCTCCCCGGAAGATGTAGACGGGATGTTCCACGCAGCTGCGGTGCTTACCGCAAAGGGCGGTATGACTTCTCACGCTGCCCTGGTCACCCGTGGTTGGGGTAAGTGCTGTATCGTCGGCTGCAAAGATCTTGATATTTACGAAGCAGAAGGGTACTTCCTAACTCCCAACGGACAAAAGGTTCAGGAGGGAGAATGGATCAGCCTCAATGGCGCAGCCGGTACCGTTTACCTTGGTAGCCTGCCTGTGGTGGATGTTGACCTCACAGACAATGGCGCTTATCAAACACTAATGGAGCTGGTAGACGAAGTGAAGGTCCTGGGGGTGCGCGCTAACGCCGAGTCTCCCGCTGATGCCGCAAATGCCTTGCGTTTTGGTGCGGAAGGAGTGGGGCTGTTCCGTACGGAGCACATGTTTTACGGCAAGGGTAGTGAAATTCCCCTGTACCTCCTGCGTAAAATGATCCTCAGTGCGACAAGGCAGGAACGAAGGGCAGCGCTGAAAGAGCTATTCGGATATATCAAAAGTGATATCAAGAAAACACTTGCGGTCATGAATGGTAAACCGGTTACCGTCCGGTTACTTGATCCGCCTCTGCATGAATTTGTCCCTCATGACGCCGAACGCTTAGCGGAATTAGCAGATGAGCTGGGCGTGAGAGTGGAGGTGCTGGAAAAACGGGTGCTCGCCCTGCACGAAAACAACCCAATGCTTGGTCACCGGGGCGTGCGCCTGGGCATTAGCTACCCCGAAATTACGGAAACACAGGTACGGGCTATTCTGGAGGCTGCTGCTGAGCTAAACCTGGAAGGACGGCAGGCACTGCCGGAGATCATGATCCCGGTAACCTGCTCCCGGAACGAGCTCGAAGATCAGGAGAAAATAGTACAAGATATTTACACTAAGGTTTGTACCGAAATGGGGGTGGATGAAATCCCGTACCTCTTCGGCACAATGATCGAAACGCCACGGGCCGCTTTGCGAGCCGGTCCAATGGCAGAAAAAGCTCAATTCTTCAGTTTCGGTACGAATGACCTGACCCAGATGAGCTTCGGTTTTAGCCGCGATGATATTGGTGGCTTCCTGCCGATTTACCTAGAGAAAGGTATTCTTGCGAATGACCCTTTCCAGGTACTCGACCGCCGGGGCGTGGGCGAACTGGTGAAACTGGCCGTTGAACGCGGCCGGAAACAGCGCCCGGAATTGAAAACAGGTATCTGTGGAGAGCACGGAGGTGAGCCGCAAAGTGTGGAGTTCTGTCACCGAATAGGGTTGGACTACGTTAGTTGTTCGCCGTTTCGCGTACCGATAGCACGTTTGGCGGCAGCACACGCGGCTATTAAAAGCCCTCGGAAATAGTCAATCAGGAAGTCCTGAAGCGCTATAAAATATTTGAAAGCCAGATTTCACAAAGGTCTGGCTTTTTTCTGCGCTACCAGCCACGCCATTGTCATCCTTCTAAATTCCGCTGACTGCGGGCTGCGTTTTTAGAGTGCTCCGGAACTTGGCTGACAAGTCCCGGGGCCGTTATAGTTCTCCAAGGCGAAATTTATGCATTTTGACTTGCTCTTTTTCCCGCTCGCTGCGTTGAAAAGCCTCGCCGTAGCTGAGGCTATGCCTGCGTTTTTCGCCTTGCGAGCGAAAAAAACACCTGTGTCAACTTTGCACAAATCCTGCCTTGGAGAACTATAACACATTGGGCATTTCAAGTTTTTGATGAGGAACAAACAACGGGCAGGTTGTGTTAAGTTGATACTATAAATAACCTATGATATTCTCACTATGAGATCTACACTTTACGGTGTACTATTATTGTTGTTTGTTGCTCAGTGCTCGTTTGCTCAGAATGACAAATTTACTGGTTTGCCTCTTGATTCTTCATTGGTGTGGTTAAACGATAACTATGTTGAAAATCCGGAGGGATTCCACAAGCGTGCACTGCAAGCTTTAAAGCAAGCTTATCAACGGGAAGATGCAGAAACCATTGCAGCAGCGCACTTGGTGTTGATGCGCTGGCATGCCTACCATGTGCTCTTTACCATTGATTCGATATTTGATCATGGGGAAAAAGCCATTGCTCTTTTCAAGTTGACCAATGATCAGCCTAATTTGGCTGCCGCGAGCTCCGAATTAGCCTTTGAATATGTAGATGACAATAATTTAAAGCGATCAGAAAAACTGATTTTTGAGGCCATTGAGATTTATGAAAGTCTGGAGGATAAAAAAGGCCTTGGGGAATCCTACTATCGACTATCTTACATCTGCTTTCATCAAAAAGCGACAGAATTGTCTATCAAATACGCTTTGGAGGCGCTGGAATTGACAGCGCAATCCAAAGACCACTACACCTCTTCCCTTGCTTGGCTGGGGCTTTTGTGGGCTTACCACGACGCAGGAGAGCTGGAGAAAGCGATAAAGGCCGGGGACAAGTGCATCGAGACGATAAAAACGTACGAATTAGATGATGATTTCACTCTGGCCCGGGCTTATGGATACCGGGGTGACGTATGGTCGGATTTGAAAGAATATCAGAAATCACTCGAAGACAACAAGCAGTCATACGCTATTATTGAAGCCAAAATAGGGGCAGAACGACCTGCGGCTAAGACCTACCGCCTCGGTATTGGGCGGGCTCACTACATGCAAGGCAACTATCGCCAGGCCCTTCCTCATTTTGAAGCCGCTATACTTGGAAACGTTGAACTTGGACAGGGGAGTCAACCCAGAATGCAAAAAATTTATAATGAGGTAGCAGATTGCTATTTTCAACTCGGCGAGTATAAGCAGGCATTTTTAAACCAACAAGCGGCACACGAGGTGTATGATACGCTAATGCAGAATAAGCTGGCTAACCTGGAGTCGGAAGCTCTCGTCAAGTATGAATCGGGTAAGAAAGACCAGGCCATTGAAGAGCAGTCAACGATCATTGAGCAAAAAAATCGTATTCAGTGGCTGGGTATAGGCCTGATTGGCCTGCTGCTTCTTTTCACTGGTACGCTCTTTTATTATTACCGGCGTAATCAGGAAGTCAACCGGGCGCTGAACGTTAAAAACAAGGAAAATGAATTACTGCTCAAGGAAATACACCATCGGGTAAAAAACAATCTTCAGACGATCTCCAGTCTGCTGAGCCTGCAATCCGAAAGCATCAGCGATAAAAGAGCGCTCGATGCGGTTCAGGAGAGTAAAAACCGGGTGGCGTCCATGGCGCTCATCCACCAAAAACTGTATCAGGGAGGAAATCTTGCCGCCATTGAAATGCGCGACTATTTTGAAACCATTGGAAAAGCCATCAAAGACAGTTTTGGAGAAAAGGCGGAAAACGTTTCGCTGGAAGTGGATATGTCAGAAATTGAATTGGACGTAGACACTGCCATTCCCGTTGGCCTCATCACGAATGAATTGGTCACCAATTCTTTAAAATATGCCTTTCCAGAAAAACAAAAAGGGCAAATATCAATCACCTTAACGCAAGGTGAAAATAATTTGCTGAAATTGCATATCGAAGATAATGGTCAAAACACGGCAAATGAATCAGCCCTTAAAAAAGAAAGCGGCTTTGGTACTTTGCTTGTTCAATTGCTGACGACTCAACTGGGCGGGAAATTAGAGCAATCAACGGAGGCAGGAACCTCCATCATGATCCGGTTTCCCCGGCAGGAGAAATCAGCCGCTTAAATTAGAACAGCATGACAGCAGATAAGCCTGCAAGAATCTTGATGGTAGAGGATGATATGATCATTGCGGCGGATATTTCGATGCAACTGACTAAATTTGGATATGAGGTCATTGGGATAAATACCCGTGGAGAAGATGCACTGAACACGATCGAGAATAACCGCCCGGATATTATCCTGATGGATATTGTCCTGACCGGAAAAATGAATGGGATCGAGACGGCCTTGGTCATTTTGGAAAAATACCAGGTACCGGTAATTTTCCTAACCTCCAATTCTGATGATGCGACTTTCCAGCAGGCAAGTGCTGCAAAGCCCTATGCTTTCATTTCAAAGCCTTTTCAAAAATCGAATCTGGAACGCACCCTCAAATTGGCGCTCCAACGTATTGCGGTCGAACAGGAATCAGAACCTGTACCCGAGTCGAGCGATCACGTGTCTGCTATGGAGGACCGGCTTTTTATCCGGTCTAAAGGGGAAATGGTCAAGGTCTTGCTCAAAGAAATCCTGTACGCGGAAGCAGACCGGAACTACTGTAAGGTGTTTACGGAAAACGAGAGCTATTTGCTGTCTGTCCCGCTGCGGAATATTGAAGCCCAGCTGCCGGCTGATCAGTTTATCCGGGTGCACAGGTCCTTCGTCGTCAACCTTCAAAAGATTGATTCGGTCAGTGAATACAACGAATACCTGACCATTCAATCCAAGCAGGTTCCTATTGCCCGAAGGACCAGGGAGGATGTTATAAAGCGGTTGCGTATGGTGTAAGGCATACCGCTCATAAAATCAGCAAAAGGGCTGTATACCTGGGCCCTACGCTTTTATTGCCAAACCCTTTGAACTGATAGACTTGAAGAGAGGTGTTGAGACCGCGCTAAACCGGCTGGGTAGCCCGTGCCCCCGTACAGAAAAATCCTGATTTGGAAAACCGGTACAGAAGCCTTTGGGCGTCAAATGATTAGCATCCTATTGCGGTAATTAATTTACAATAAACAGAAAATAATTATTGTAAAACAATAATTTTTGTACCTTTGTAAGGTACGAAAACGATATTACTATGGATAACACCTTATTGCGTATTGCCTTTGTGACAGGAAGACTGCTACTGTACCTGTTATACGCTAGTCTGATATTAATCACCTTGGGCCTGGCTTATGTATTATTCAGTGGCGATATGGACGTCCTCTCGATAGTTACTTTTAGCGATTCCGGATTGGTCTTGTCCACTGATAGGGGCGGGCAGGCAGAAGCGGCTAAGCCTCTAGCTTTAGGGTTACTTGTTTTTTACGGGAGTAAAGCTATACTTGTCCTTGGCTGCTATGTGTTTATTATCCGGGAATGCTTAAAGATCATCAGCTCTCTTAAATCACTGGATACTTTCCGGGGGGATAATATCAAATCCTTTCAAAGGGTCGGGCAATGGTTTGTGCTGTTATTTTTGCTGAGCGTGGTGCAGATTAGCCAGCCTGAGGGCGCCTGGGAGATTACGCTGGCATTTGATCCGTCTTATTTGTTGGGGACCCTGGTCTGCTACCTGTTGGCCGAAATCTTCCGGGAAGGTAACCGTTTGATGGAGGAAAGTAAACTAACCATTTGATATGCCGATTATCGTAAACCTTGATGTCATGATGGCCAAGCGTAAAATCCGCTCTAAGGATCTCGCCAGGGAGCTGGGTATTACGGAAGCCAACCTGTCTATTCTGAAAACCGGCAAGGCAAAGGCGGTCCGGTTCACCACCCTGGAAGCCATTTGCCAGGCCCTCGACTGCCAGCCTGGAGATATACTGGAGTACAAACCTTAACTAACACCATCTACATATGATCCATGGCAATGTATATCCAACTGGCCAAAGACAGTGCCGGGATAGAGATGATTTGGGACCCTTCACTGAGCATTGAAGAAGCGCGAAAGCTGAAGCAGTGAACGGTAGCCTGTATTTATCTTTTATCTCCTCATGCAGTGGGTATAGAAGAACAAGCCCACAAGCTGGGGCCAAAGAAAAATTTGGTTCTTTGATAAATTTCCTGCACAATACAAATGATATGATTAGAGCGTGTTGGTGGCTCAAGCCATAAGTGGCATTTCTTCCAGCACTTTCATTTTCCACGACCTTTGTCAAGGAACAAAAACCTTAATCTATGCCGGATATAAATTCACTGATGCCAGAAGCCGTCCAGATCAAAACGCAGCGATTAAAGGAGGATTTGGACGATAAAATCCCAGCAAAAAGCCTGGGCAGAAACTTACTCATCGCCACCTGGAACATTCGTGCTTTTGGCGATCTTACCCGAAAATGGGATACGACAGAGGAAGACAGCCCTCGCCGAAGCCTTTCCTCAATCCACTATATCGCTGAAATTATCTCAAGGTTTGATATCGTAGCCATTCAGGAAGTAAAGGCTAACATCCGTGCGCTACGGGACACGCTCAAGATCCTGGGCAGCAATTGGAGCTTAATCCTTACCGATGTAAACCGGGGAGATCAGGGCAACGGGGAGCGTATGGCTTATATCTTTGATACCAGGAGGGCACAACTATCGGGCTTGGCCTGCGAAATTGTTGTGCCACAAGAGTGGCTTGATAAAATCGACGAGGAAGAGCTTATCAAGCAATTTGTCCGTTCTCCCTATGCGGTTAGTTTCAGGTCGGAAAATCATACTTTTATTTTGCTGACACTACACATCAAATACGGAAAAGGAGCGTCGGACCGTATTCCTGAGCTAAGAATGATTGCGAAGTGGATAAAGGATTGGGCTACGAGCCTTAGCGCTTACGATCAGAATTTAATTGCGCTCGGTGACTTCAATATTGATGAGCGGGGTGACCTCCTTGAAGATACATTTATCTCTGAAGGGCTATTTATCCCTCCTGCTTTAGCTAAAGCGGAAATTAGCCGCTCCATTTTCAACAAAGACAAATATTACGATCAGATTGCCTGGTTCCGGAAGAATGGCAAGGATAAGCTATCTATGGAGTTTTCCGACGGAGGGAATTATGACTTTGTTCCGCTCTTGTGGGACGAGGACACTTCTTCCAAGCTGCAATTTTCCTACATGCTGTCAGATCATTATCCGCTTTGGGCAGCGTTCAATATCAGGTAGAGGTCGGGAAAGGATTGCAGATAGCGGTGGGATATACGCTAAAGACTATACAATAAGTAAGAGCGTAAAAAGTTTGTTTTACCCCGGGGAGGAATGGAGTAACAGCCGATGGCAGGGTAGGAGAGTGTAGAAACAAAGGCAACTTGTTTGTGCTAGTTAATGACCTTTTCTATAGCCTTGTTCTTCTCTTGGATGATCTAATACCAGGAATAAGAAAAAAACAAGCGCAAAAAGCAGAAACTGCCTGGCAGCTTGCGTATTATTGTCCGGAACTGAAACTGGTTGCTTTTGGATTTTCAGCAGATTTTTCGAGAACTACGGGAGAAAAACTTCCGCCCCATCTACTTCCTGCACGGCAAGGAACCCTATTTTATTGACCGTATCTCTTCCTACATTGAGAAAAATGTGTTGTCCGAAAGCGAGCAGGCTTTCAATCAGACGGTCTTTTACGGTAAGGATGTGGATCACATGTCTATCGTTGATACGGCTCGCCGGTTTCCGATGATGGCGTCCCATCAGGTTGTATTGCTCAAGGAGGCTCAGGATATGCGCAGTATCGCGAACCTGCTCTCGTACGTAGAAAAGCCTATGGACTCTACCATATTGGTGATCTGCCATAAGCACAAGAAGCTCAACCTAAACTCTAAGTTTGGCAAAGCACTCAAGAAAAATGCCCTTGTATTTGAATCAAAGCCCCTTTATGACAATCAGGTGCCAGGGTGGATCAGCAACTACCTCAAAGCGCACAAGCTGACCATCACCCCTAAGGCAGGGGAGCTGATTGCAGAAAACCTGGGCACCGATCTCTCCAAAATTGCTAATGAGCTAGACAAACTGGCGATCAATGTACCTTCGGGTACGCAGGTAGATGATGCGGCAGTGGAAGCCCATATTGGCATTAGTAAAGATTTTAATGTATTTGAACTGCAACGGGCGATAGGACTACGCGATCCCCTTAAAGCCCAGCGTATTGTCAACTACTTCACGGCCAATCCTAAAAAGGGGCCTTTACCGATGCTTGTTGGGTCACTTTACAATTACTTCAGCAAGATCTACCTTTTCCATGCCGCAAAAAATTTGCCGGAAAAAGAATTATTAACTACCTTGCAATTGCGTTCGAGCTTCTTTTTGAAAGAATACCGGGCAGCAGCACGCAACTACTCCCACTCCAAGACTGAGCAAGTCATTACCCTCCTGAAAGAATACGATTTGAAATCAAAAGGTGTTGGCTACAACAACACTGGCAAACCTGATGGTGAGCTAATGAAAGAAATGGTCTGGCGCATCATGCATTGATACCTTATCAAAAAGTATGTTTGGAGCAACCTTTACGTTACAGAGCAGCGATTTATGAACCCCGCAATGCTGCGGGAAAGGCTACAGCGTTTGGTTTTGGCAGTCATTTAGCCCGCTAAACGCCCTTTCAAAGGCGTTAGCCAAAACCATAAAGCACTGCTTTTACAGGTAAATCACCTCCAAACACCTCTAAACACCCTCGCATCCGTCAGCAGCTTTCCTATTGTTATCAGCTAACAATATGGGCTATCTGTCATTGCTTTTTACCCTGATAACCAAACTAAATAACCAATGAAGATGAGGTATTTTACTCTTTTTACGCTCTTATTTTTAGCAGGTGCTTTACCGGCACAGTATACTGTCGTCGGCGCTTTAGACTCTACATTTACACCCACCGCGCTCATTGAAGACGTCTGCCTGGGCGAGGGCATTGAGGTGACTAATATTGAATTTGAGGGCGTCAACTCTGCGGTTGGCCGCTTTCTTGGCGCCAATAATATCATTGATCTGGAGGAGGGCTTTTTGATGACCACCGGGCTGGCACAAACTTCTGGTAATTTTGGTGGCGCAGACCTGGCGAGTATTGGTGACGCTTCCTTTATCAATAATAGTAATGCTTACACGGAAGAACTTGCTTTGGTTTCCAATAATAACGAGATCAGGGATGTCGCTATTTTCAGAATCAACTTCATACCTACCGGAGATACTTTAATGTTCCGCTACGTTTTTGCATCCGATGAATACCCGACTTATGTATGCAGTAATTTTAATGATGTTTTTGGTTTCTTCCTGGAGGGTGTAGACCCGGAAACGGGTGTTTCATCCATTCGTAATCTAGCCCAAATTCCTGGCACTGACCTTCCGGTTTCTATTAATAGCATTAATAACGGCGTGCCCGGTTCTTATCCCGGAAGTAGTTCTTTATACTGTACGGAGGAGTTCGACGGTTCACTGGACTATGCGTCGTTATTCAATCAGGTGCCCCCTTTCATCGCGCCAACTTACAATGGTTTTACAGATGTCCTGGTGGCAAAATCGACTGTTGTCCCCTGTCAGGAATACCAAATGACCCTTGTGATTGCGGATATAGGAGATGCCTGGTGGGATTCTGGTATTTTCTTTGAAGCCAATAGTTTCTGCTCTTTTTCGGGTAGCCACGGCGCAACGGAACGCCTGACGGTAACCGAAGACTGTGCACCGCAAACATTGGAAATAGACCTGGCCGCTTTCCCAGCGGAGGAGTTTCCGCTTACTTACACCTTAACCGGAGCTGCCGAGGCAGGAGTCGACTTTTCTGACCTTCCACTCTCAGGGACTATCGATGGGCCGGTTGAAGCATGGACGCTTCCATTAAGCATCGTAGATGATGGACTGGAAGAAGGCTTAGAGATCTTGGCTATAGATATCCAGGGAGCGACCTGCCGGGGAAAGGCTTTTGAGTTGATTATTGCGGACCCCATACAGATTGAAGGCCCGACAGGAGCTGCGGGCTGCACCGGCGAACCTGTCACCCTTACTGCTACAACCGACTCTACACTTCTTGCTGACTATGAGTTTTCGTGGAGTAATGGCGCTACCGGAGCAACGGTGCAGGTTAATCCTTCCACGACCACCATTTATACCCTGACATATACAAATGCAGGTGGCAGCTGTTCTCAGGATTATGCAGTAACAGTTGTGCCTTTGGAAACGGAACAATTCGTAACCATTGAAGAAGGGGGGACTTTCGCTTTCGGCTCCCAGAATTTAACCGCTGCCGGCGAGTACGAAGCCCTGTTTCCTGCTATTAATGGCTGCGACAGTCTGGCAAAGCTTATCCTCTCGGTCAACCCAGTCACGGAAACCCTTACTGATTCGATCGCTATCGGACAGGTTGCTATCGTTTGTGCGAATACGGATTTATTTCAAATTCTGGAGAGTTTTAGTGAAACCTGCGGAGCGTTTCAGCACGCAGAGCTGGAGACCGATCCTTCATCTGCCTGTGCTTCTTACACAGGCGTATCAACCGGTACAGATACGCTCTGCCTGCTGGCTTGTGGCAACACCGGGCTTTGCGATACCACTTACCTGATTCTGAGTGTCTTCAATAACCTGTTTGATGCAGTGGATGACTATGACACGACCCTTTACAACCAAAGTAAAGTCATTGAAGTCCTCTTGAATGACTGGACAAGCGCAACCACGATTACCGATCAATATTTGGTAGCCCTCCCTGCCTATGGTACCGCCGAACTGACTTCAGATGGTGCCATCCTTTACCAGCCAGACCTCAATACCTGTCTGACAGAAGAAACCTTCAGCTATGCCATTTGCGATGATACGGGCTGTGATACGGCATCGGTCTACCTTTTCCTGGATGAAACCGAGGGGCAATGTGACCTGGTCTGGCCAGGGGATGTAGGCAACGACGGCATCGTTAACCAAATGGACCAATGGGCTATAGGATTGGCGTATGGACGGGAAGGAATCGTGCGTGCCGATGCTTCCATCGACTGGGTGGGGCAATATGCGCTCAACTGGCCGAGCACCATTACCTTCGCGTATGAGTTTAATGCCAAATATGGAGATTGTAACGGCGATGGGTTCATCACCGCTGATGACATGGAGGCGATTGAGCAAAACTGGGGACTTACCCACCCGCTGGCACCAGCTATCGGACAAAATTTCCCCGAAAAACAAAAGGTGAAGCATCTGGGGGCAGCAGTGCCCGAAGAAGGGAAAGTGCGTATCCCTGTTTATCTGGGCAGTGCAGAACAACCGCTGAAGGATGCTTACGGGCTGTCCTTCAGTGTTTACTTTGGGGCCGGAACCGTCGATCACCTTGAGTTTGAGGCCGCAGCAGGACTTTTTCATACTTCTGGCAGCCCGTTGCTGACAATGGTTAAAGTCATGGGTAACCGGGCTGTTATTTCTTTAGTCCGCTCTAATCAGGAAGGCGTGGACATTAACGGCTACGTTGGGGACTTGATCATTGACCATGTGGATTTTACGCTGGCAGATTGGCTGTTTTTGCAGGCGGATGGTGATGTTTTTGCGCTCCCCGGAGAAATCACCCCTGCAGCAATAACCAGCACAACAAAGGTTAGCGCAGGAAATAGAATGATGCTCAGTGCTTATCCGGTACCCGCCCGGCAGCAGGTATTTGTAGAAGTGAATGAGGCGGTTACCGCTACAATATTCAACAGCAGCGGCCAGTTAATATGGAGTGGTCCGTTCCAGCCGGGCACAAACACGCTGCAAGTCTTCAACTGGCAGTCTGGTTTGTACCTGCTTAGGGCAGAAGGGAAGGGCGACGTGGTCCATGCGCGGATAATAATTGATTAATCAACAGTCGAAAGTTTATACTTCCGGCTTGCCATTGTAGCAAGGCTGTCGGAAAACGTGGTATCTGCATTAAGCTGTTCAGCATTGAGCCCGCTCAACCTGAACAGCTTTCTTTTTTTTGCCGGCCCAGGCAGGAGCAGATAGTCTGAAGTATAAGTAGCCGTATGATAAGTGCCCTGGCTCAAAGCTAACGCACTGTATTGAATACTCCGGAAGCTGCCATCCAGCATTTGCTGTAGAGAAGGCGCATTGCAGGGGTGTGGTTTTCTACCCTCCACGCAGCGTTCCGCAAATGTCGGAAAGAGGCTTCGTAGCTCTGTCAGATGCGGAACACGTCGACTACTATCTGCTTCAAAGTCGTAATAAAGTAAAGGCACTTTGACAAAAGAGGGCATCAATTGCGCCGGGCTATCTGCTTGCAGGATGCCCATAGGGTTTAACCCAACCAATACCACAATGGTGTTGCTCGCTTCTTGCCGCTCCATCAGTTCGTCCAGTAATTTTCCGATTTCCCGGTCCACTTGAGAGAGCGCAGCTTGGTAGGAAGCGTCTGAGCCTCCGCTACCAACGGTTGTCATCCGGTAGTGGGCATTGATAAAGAAGGCTGAGTTTTCAAACTTGGACCACAACGTCAGTACTTGCTCCGTGACCGCCGAATTCCCAATCTTCTCAGGCGTTTCCACATCATCCTGCTCCACCCATTGGGTGGCCCAGTAGGGGGAATCCTGGACGGATTCTACCCCTGGGAACAATATCTGATAATCTGCAGCTTCCAATTCCGGAAAAAGGGAATGGGCATATTTTTTATCTCCCGGAAAAGGCTCAGTGAGGCTCGGGTACCACCCTGTATATATGCTGGTGAGGGCCAACAGGGAAGTCGGATGCTGCGCCAGCGCCTCCTCAAAAACAACCGAACGCATTGCCAGCCGATCTATGTTTGGCGTGTCAAATGTGGTGTCGCCATAGCAGGGAAGGGCCCTGTTCAATCCTTCCACAGAAATAAGCAGCACGTTTGGCGGGTTATATTTCCAGTTGCGGAGTTTGTTGCAGCTAAAGGAGCAGGTGATCAACAATAAAATCGGAAACCATCGGGACATAACTTCATAATTTACAGTGCAAAGAAAGCAAGTCAGAATTCACACCACGCAGTAGACGCGAAGCGAAATCTTGGGTTGTCAGACTATAGTTACAAACGCACCCGTATCCCCGGGCCAAAGAGCAGGAACCATTTCTGCTCAGAAAGGAAGTAGCCGCCTCCGGCAAATAAAGGAAAGGACAAACGGCTGGAATATTTGGTCTTAATGGGGTACAGGCTGGCAAGAGCAACGAGGCCGATATCACGATTGGTATTGTTTTCGCTGAAGTTAAAGGCATTGAAGGCCAGGAAACCGGCACCAAATTTATAGGGTTTGGGCTTGTTAATCTTTTTGTCCTTGTAAAAACTAAACTGGGCAATCATTGCCATACTGATACCGCCAAGGTTCCCAAAGCCAGGCTCAGCCAGCCGCTTGATGACCAAGCCTGCCGGAAAGGAAACATCAATATCGAAGCTGCTGGGGCGGTAGAGAACGAATTCTGAAGTATGATTAAAGCCCTTTCCCCGCCCATAGTGGTCTTCATCGTGCCGGATCTTCACACGGATGGTGGACCATAAATCCAGATTATATATTTTCTTACGCAGTTGTTTATTGAGGCTCAGGTCGAAGGTCTGACAGTTTTTGGCTTTATAAAAACTGGCTCTTGGTGATTCCGGTGACGGACAGACTACGAAACCGGGGAGCTCCTGCTGGTCGACAAGCTGGTTGCGCTGGTCACGGATTTCCACTTCTACCTTCAGGTATTGTGGCCCGTGAAACAGTCCACTATCAATTCGTTCCGGACGAAAAGAGAGCAAGATATCATCCATATTTTCCTCCACAAAAAGTAACTTATCAGCTTCATTTAGTCCGATAGTCTGCGCCCCGTACCGCAAATAAATAAAGTCCAGCACCCTGGGCCGGTCGTATTCTTTGATGCTAAGTGCCTGCCCGGTGGGCTTGTCATGGTTGAAAACCTGCACCTTCTGCTGGATAATGCTAACGGGTACCTTGGCCCAAAAGATTTGAGCCTCAGGTGTACTGGACAAGGTGTCTTTTTCAACCTGTTTCAATCCTTCAAAGCTGAAGTTCCCCCGGTTGAGTTCTTCCCCCTCAATTCTAATGCCTATCCGTTCCCCCGGGAATATTTTATTATCCGATTGCCAGTCTTGCCCTTCCCGCTGCAGGCTTAAACGGTCGATTTGCATCTCCGGCATGATATCCATGTTAGTGATAAATTTTGCCTGGTCCCCGTCTTTGATGTAGAGGTATCCCTGATTGCGACGGTGGTGGTCATAAAGGCGCAGCCAGCATAGGATTCTTCCATTGCCCAGGATATTCCGGGTAAATAGTTCTGCAACGAGTGCCCCCCCGGGACCCTCCTGAGCTTCCATTCGGTACGTTTTTTCCAATTCCAGCCCCGCGTCATAATCCAGCTCTACTTCTATACCTTGCCCCCGGTTATCATCGCCAAGGACGATTTGGGCAGGAAGGACTTTTAGAAAGCTCAGCTTAGCGGGTTTTACAATGAAGTCACGTTCTATAGAGGGAAGGGTATATCGGGGTCGGCGCAGGGAGTCCAAATAGGGTTTCTGGGTTTCCAGACGGACAATAAGCGTCTTTTCCCCGACTGCATCCGGCAGTAGGTGCAGCATTAGCTTTCCTTTGTTTTTTGTGATGCGATAGGCAATTTCGCCCGGCTTTTCCCAATTTGGCTGAGGCCGAATATTGGCCAGGTTGTCTGTCTGTAGCTCAAAAACCCGCTCTTCACCAATAAACAGTTCTTGTACATTAGACTGAAAACTGGCTTTGGTGCGCGTGGTGGGGAACAACCGAAATGCTAATAAATAGGGCGACCGGGAATAAATGGAAGCGACCTCCAGTGGAAGCTGAACAAAATCCAGGTTGGTAATGGGGTTAAACCGAATCTTCAGCCGGTAATAGTCTTCATTTATCAGGCGCAGGCTGTCGATGATTTCGAAATCGCCGGAAGGCAGTAGGGTTACACTTTCAATCACACTCCGTCCGATAGGATAGAACCTGAATTCCGCGGTTGGAGTCTCCTGGCGGTATTTAAAGCCGAGGTAGGGGTCGCCCTGCCACTCCATCTGATGTGCAGTCCATTGGAACAGGGAAGTGTCAATACGCATTTCCACTTCCCTGAAGAACCGAAGGTCAGGCAGTTGTCCGTAAATCTCGTGAGTGGTCAATAGCAGAAGAAAAAGGTAAAGGCACCGCAGCATAGTTGGTATTAGTTTAGTTTGGTACTTTTGATTTGACCATAATAGGTTTTTATTGCTCGCTTATTTCCACAGCGGGAAAACAAAATTAAGCATTATGAATATTATTTGCATACAGATCAGGCCTGGCAATTCCGTAGGCTGTCAGGATTGAAACTGTAGCTAATGCAACACATTGGGATCCCAAAATGACGGGATAAGCCAGAATGGAGCGTACATTTTCCTACTGCAATTAGTGTTCTTTATCTTTAATAAACTACAACAAAACATCTACCGTTTATGCCTTTTCGTTTGCGCTGTTTTTTTGTTTTTGCACTGCTGTATTCCTCCTGCAGTTCAGACACCCCTTCTTCTTCGGCAGGTGATCTGCCAGATACGACCAAGGTTAGCGTCCGGGAGACCGCAGATATGGGTACCAAAGGTATGGTGCTTATTCCCGGGGGGACGCTTCAGATGGGAGGAGATAATGAGCAGGCAGACCCTAATGAGTACCCTAAGCATCCGGTTCAGGTAGATTCCTTTTACCTTGATGCAAAAGAAGTAACGAACCGCGAGTTTGCCGCTTTTGCAGAAGCGACCAGCTATGCTACGGTAGCCGAGCGCGCCATCGACTGGGAAGAATTAAAGTCGACGGTACCCCCGGGAACCCCTAAGCCACCGGACAGCCTGCTTCAACCGGGAGCCTTGGTATTTCAGGCCACGGATGGCCCTGTTCCGCTAGATAATGTAGGGCAGTGGTGGCAATGGACAATTGGCGCGGACTGGAGGCATCCCGAAGGCCCGGGCAGCTCTATTAAGGATCGTATGGACCACCCTGTCGTACAAATTGCCTGGGAAGATGCCGAAGCTTACGCAAGATGGGCCGGAAGGCGCCTGCCTACTGAGGCAGAGTGGGAATGGGCGGCCCGTGGCGGTAAAGAAGGTGCGGTTTACCCCTGGGGCAATGAGCCTGTGGGACAAGGTGAGTCTAAAGCTAACTACTGGCAGGGCTTTTTCCCCTATGAGAATACTGTGAATGATGGTTTTTTCCTTACAGCACCGGTGGGAACTTTCCAGCCTAACGGATATGGACTATACGATATGGCGGGTAATGTATGGGAATGGTGCAGCGACTGGTTCGATTATGATTTTTACAAAAAGGAAATTGCACAACAACCTAATGCGGAGTCCCAAAAAGCCTGGAACCCCAGGCAGCCCTATCAGGCAGAGAAGGTACTCCGGGGCGGCTCTTTTTTGTGCAATGACAGCTACTGTTCCGGTTACCGGAATGCACGGCGAATGAGCTCCAGCCCTGACACCGGATTGAACCATACGGGCTTTCGTTGCGCGAAGAGCCTGTGAAGGCTCGTATGAGCAACCTTCACGTTACCAATCACCCACAGGAAGGCGTACATCTCTTATGAGCATTAAAATGGAGCACCCTCGTAGCGTTACATTTGATCCAAGTCAGACTCTTACTTTTTGTGGACTAAAATACCTATTAGTATGAATCGATTTGAGCTTCCCGGCCGGGTAGCGGTCATCACCGGTGGCAGTGGCGTACTTGGTGGCGCTATGGCAAAGGGGCTGGGTGAATCAGGCAGTAAACTGGCTATTTTGGGGCGGACTGCGGCTAAAGTAGAGGAACGGGTAAACGAGCTGCAGACAGCGGGGTTTGAAACCCTTCCACTCATTGCCGATGTGCTGGACAAGCAGGCCCTCGAATCTTGCAAGCAGGAAATCCTTAAAAAGTGGGGCCGGATTGATATACTGATCAACGCAGCCGGCGGCAACAAAGCCGGTGCTGTGGTTCAGCCTGATCAGGAAATTTTTGACCTGTCTGTTCCGGACTTTAAACAAGTGGTAGAACTAAACCTTCAGGGTACCTTGCTGCCCTGTATGGTTTTTGGAGAGACCATGGCGCATCAGCAGAAAAGCGGAGTGATCCTGAATGTATCATCGATGGCAGCACAACTACCGCTTACACGAGTAATGGGGTATAGTGCGGCTAAAGCAGCGATTGATAATTTCACCCGCTGGCTGGCGGTAGAAATGGCACAGAAATACGGAGAGGGTTTACGGGTAAATGCGCTGGCTCCTGGTTTCTTTATTGGGGAGCAGAACCGTGCGCTCCTGCTGAATGAGGATGGAAGCTATACCGCCCGTGCCCAAACAATTCTTTCCCAAACTCCGATGAACCGTTTTGGAGAGCCGGAGGAACTTATTGGTACGGTTCAATGGCTGTGCAGCGATGCTGCCCGCTTCGTTACGGGCATTGTCGTTCCGGTGGATGGTGGATTTAGTGCTTTCTCGGGAGTTTAGAGAGGATTGTATTCAACCTAAAAGAGGGGAGGAATGCAAAAGGATATAGGCATAATCGTCGGTGGAATCATTTTTTTGGTAAAGCAGCAGGGGATTATCTAATTTACAGTGCACTAAGGGTTCAGAGGAAAATAGCCGTATCAAATGGGGAAGTTATTCTTCGCTGGACCCTAAGCGTAAAAACAAACGAAAAATCAAGCTATGGGGTTTGCATACATTGACTATGTCATTTTTGTCGCCTACGGCGTGCTGATCCTAAGCATTGGGCTATGGGTATCCCGCACGAAAAAGGGGGAAGTGAAAACTGCTGAAGATTATTTCCTGGCAGGAAAATCGCTGCCCTGGTGGGCTATCGGGGCTTCTCTGATCGCCGCGAACATATCTGCCGAGCAATTCATTGGAATGTCGGGCTCCGGATTCGCTATTGGGCTGGCCATAGCTTCTTATGAATGGATGGCAGCACTTACCCTTTTGATTGTCGGAAAGTACTTCCTTCCTGTATTCATCAAAAAAGGGCTGTACACTATTCCTGAGTTCGTAGAGCAACGCTACAGTACCAATCTAAAAACCATTCTTGCTGTATTTTGGATCGGGCTATACATCTTTGTCAACCTGACCTCCGTTTTGTACCTCGGCGCTACTGCCCTGGATACTATTATCGGCAACGGTGACGGCAGCCTGGTGATGTATAGTATCCTCGGGCTATCCTTATTTGCCGCTTCTTATTCTCTTTGGGGAGGCCTGGCTGCGGTAGCCTGGACAGACGTTATACAGGTAGCGCTATTGATCTTCGGTGGATTAGTGATGACCTACCTCTCTCTGGATCAGGTAACACCGGAAGGTGGATTCTTCAATGGCTTGGCATATATTTATGAGGTAGTGCCGGAGAAGTTTTCCATGATTATTTCCAAAGGAGAAATTATCACCCCGAATGGTCAGGATGCCTGGTTTGATTTACCGGGACTTGCTGTGCTTATTGGTGGCTTATGGGTCGCCAACCTTTACTATTGGGGCTTTAATCAATATATCATTCAGCGTACGCTGGCAGCCAAAAGCCTTAAAGAATCTCAGCGTGGTATTGCCTTTGCGGCATTCCTGAAACTTATCATTCCACTTATCGTGGTCATTCCAGGAATTATCGCCTATGTACTGAATATGGACCCCGACGGAGTGGTTACTGCCGCATCCATGGACCCCAGCTTTATAAATACTGAAGGCACGGTGGTGAATGACAATGCCGCGCCCTGGCTGATTAGTAATTTTATTCCTCCCGGACTGAAAGGACTGGTATTAGCAGCACTGGCAGCAGCTATCGTTTCTTCCCTGGCTTCGATGGTCAATTCTACGTCCACCATTTTCACCATGGATATTTACAAGCCTTACATCAACCCAGAGGCCAGTCAGACCGCCATGGTCCGTGTGGGTCGGATCACAGTAGCTGTAGCGCTGGTTATTGCGGTACTTGTTGCGCCGCAGCTGGCTAATTTGGGGCAGGTATTTCAATATATTCAGGAATATACCGGGATAGTATCGCCTGGTATCCTGGCCGTATTCCTTATGGGGCTGTTCTGGCGGAAATCCACGAATAACGCAGCGATTTGGGGCGTACTGGTTTCTATTCCGATTGCGATGTACTTCAAGGTAGGCCCGAAGGAATGGGCATCCGGATCAGCGATGGAGGGTCTGTTTGTTTCTTTGCCTTTCCTGCAGCAGATGCTTTATACCTGCCTGCTCACAATTGGTATCATTATGGTGGTGAGCCGTATCGAAAATGATGGCGCTGATGATGAAAAGGCCCTTAACCTTGCTAAGGGCTATTTCTCGACCGGTCCTGTCTTTAACATTAGTGCCATTGCGATCATGATGATCCTGACCGCCCTGTACGCTATCTTTTGGTAAAAAAAGCGGCAAAGCCCTCACACGGGGAGGGCTTTGCCGTCACTTTCTACTTGAATATTAATTGTCCTGTTCCAAGCAATGTGCCCTTATCGCTTATCCGGTAAGTGTAGGCCCCGGCCGGTAAGCCTCGCTTTTCGAGCTGAAACTGGGCGGAAGGCAATCCCTCTTTCCGTAGAATCAACTTTCCTGAAGCACTATATACCTGCAGAGTGATTGTTTCGACTGGTACCGGCCCGTCCTGTTGCCATGCAAAAGTGGCCTTGTCGACTGCCGGATTCGGAAAAAGACGGTACCCATTGGTTGCTGCAACCGGAAGTGTAAAAGCCCTGACTCCACTAACCGTCCGCTTGACCACAAAAACTGCATCTTCTGCAATTAGCGGGACGAACTCTATTCGTTAAAAAGGGATACAAACTCAAATTGCTTGCCTGAAAACAGTCCTTTGTCGCTTAACTTCAGGTCAGGGATAACCAAAAGAGCCATAAAAGATAATGTCATAAAAGGAGCCCGCAGTGGGCTGCCTAATGTTTGACGCGCGAATTCATCAATCGACTGATAGGCATCTGCCACCTGAAATCCATCTCCATCTGACATAATGCCGGCTACCGGCAAAGGCAAAACCTTTTGCTCATCGTGCGTCACTGCACTTACACCGCCTCTGTGGTCTACAATCAAGTTTACCGCTTTGGCAATCAGCGCATCATCGGTGCCTACTGCAATGATATTATGGGAATCGTGCGCCACGCAACTGGCAATCGCTCCATTTTGGATACCAAAGCCCTGAATAAAAGCAACCTGAGGATCTCCTTTGGCATACCGGTTAATGACAGCAATTTTCAGCAGGTCACGCTGTGTATCACAGACCGCAAACCCATCCCTTATCAATGGAGGTTCTAATACTTGTTTTGTGATGAGCTCGCCATCCAGCGCTTTTATAGCGCGCAGTATTGTACCTCTATTCTGAACCCGAAAAGCTTCAGGTGACTGGAGCTCACACCTGAATTGATTTGGTGTTTCAATGGGTACACGTCCAATTTTGCTCTCTCCGTTTTGAGCCACACATTGCCCGTTAATCCAGGTTTCCAGGGTGTTGAAGTGCTCGAGGTCATCAACCATGATAAAGTCGGCACCATCACCAGGGCGCAGTAAGCCGATGGGCAAACGGTAGTGTTCTACCGGATGGACCGATGCCGCCCGGAGCACCTCGAAAAGATCGTAACCCTGTTGGACGGCTTTAGCGACAAGCAAATTAATATGCCCCTCCAAAAGACTGTCTGGGTGTTTGTCATCCGAGCAAAACATGACCTGGTCCGGGAATTGGTTGAGTATAGGAATCAGCGCATCAAAGTTCCGGGCTGCGCTGCCTTCCCGGATCAGGATTTTCATGCCCAGCTTGGCTTTGTACAGCGCTTCATCTAATGTAAAGCACTCGTGATCGGTGGAGATGCCGGCTGCGGCGTATTGTTCAGCATCTTTTCCGGTCAATCCTGGCGCATGCCCGTCTATTGGCTTTCCTGCGGCTTGGGCGGCTACCAGCTTGGCCATTACTTCGGGGTCCCGCTGAAGTACGCCCGGATAGTTCATCATTTCAGCTAAATAGCGCACTTCCGGCATAGCCAGCAGTTGAGTGACGCCCGCTGCATTTATTTCAGCTCCGGACGTTTCGAATTTCGTCGCAGGTACACATGAAGGCGCACCGAAGGCAAAATGGAACGGAACCTTTTTGCCATTTTCAATCATAAAGGAGACGCCAGCGACCCCGAGTACGTTAGCAATCTCATGCGGATCAGAAACCGTGCCCACTGTGCCATGCCTTACTGCCAGACGCGCAAATTCCGAGGGCACAACCATCGAGCTTTCTATATGCACATGGGCATCTACAAAACCCGGAAGGATATAAGGGCCATCAGACTGGGCAATAGGGGCTATGGCTGTGATCACCCCATCAGACCAGGTGACCCGGGCCGGGTAGATTTTCCGGAGATGAACGTCTACAAGTTGGCCCTCTCTTTGTTGCATAGAATACCTGGATTTTATTGTTCAGGAAACGAATTTACGGCTAGTCAGAAAGATACTAAAGAATTATTAAAGCCAGTCTTTACGGAAGAGAATTCGCCGGGTATAAGTCTGCACGAAAAATATTTTTAGATTTGCCTAAAACAAATCAAGAGTTGCTATTGTACACATAGCATCAACAAGCATTTAAGTATCCGAAAATGAGGAATAAAATAGCCCTGTCTTGCTTTTGCGCCCTTCTGATGTTGGGTAGTTGTGATGCCCCTGGACCGGTTTCAAAGGCTGAGGATGGAAAACTAAATATTGTTGCAACCACCGGAATGATTGCCGATGCACTGGAAAACATAGTAGGTGACCACGCCAACGTAGAGGTATTGATGGGCCCTGGCGTCGATCCACACCTGTACAAAGCTACTCAGGGCGATTTGAAGCGGCTTACAGAGGCCGATGCTATTTTCTACAATGGCTTACACCTGGAGGGTAAAATGGGGGAGGTGCTGAAAAAATTAGGCCGTTTGAAGCCGGTGGTGGCCGTGGGCGATCAGCTTCCTAAAGAGGTATTAATCAACTCTACTGATTACGCGAGTGCTTACGACCCCCATGTTTGGTTTGATGTCAGTTTGTGGTCGCAGGTCGTAGAAATTACCGGGCAGCAAATGGGGCAGATTGACGAGGTCCACGCTGAAACTTACCAGCAAAATGCAAAAGACTATCAGGAATCCCTGGACTCCCTGCACGATTGGGTGACTTCGGCGATTCAAATGGTGCCCGAGCGTCAGCGTGTATTAATTACTGCGCACGATGCTTTTGAGTATTTTGGCCGGGCATATGGTATTGAAGTACGGGGACTGCAGGGGATATCAACAGTATCTGAATTCGGGCTTCGCGATGTTACTGAACTCGTAGATTTCATCAGTTCCCGGGGAATCAAAGCCGTTTTTGTAGAAAGCTCAGTGCCTGCTAAAGCGCTTGAGGCCGTTGTAGAGGGCGTGGAGCAGCGAGGCCATAATACTAAGATCGGAGGAACGCTCTATTCGGATGCGATGGGTGCTCAGGGTACCGATGCAGGCACTTATGCCGGAATGGTCCGCTCTAATGTCAACACCATCGTGAACGCACTCAGATAACCTCAAGGGGAACGATATGAATACTGCAATTGAAACACACAATCTCACCGTAGCCTACAATCGCAGGCCCGTACTTTGGGATGTTGACTTTAAAGTACCGGAAGGGCAATTAATTGGTGTGCTGGGCCCTAATGGGTCTGGTAAAACGACGCTACTTAAAAGCATAATGGGGCTTATCAAACCAAGCAGCGGTTATGTCCGCCTGTTTGGAGAAGACCTGGATACGGTACGTTCACGCATCAGTTATGTACCGCAGCGGGAAAGCGTAGATTGGGAATTCCCTATCAGCGTGCGTGAAGTTGCTTTGATGGGGCGTTACCGGAAGAATAAATTATTAGGCCGTTTGAGCAAAACAGATCATCAACTGGCAGATGAAGCCCTTGAAAAAGTAGGTATGTTACCCTTTGCAGACCGTCAGATTGCTCAGCTTTCGGGAGGGCAGCAACAGCGGGTATTCGTAGCACGCTCTCTGGCTCAGCAAGCTGACTTGTACCTGATGGACGAGCCCTTTGCGGGCGTTGATGCAGCCTCCGAAGAAGCTATTCTGACTTTGCTGAAAGAGATGAAACAGGCTGGTAAAACGGTCCTCATCGTGCATCATGATTTACATACAGCCCGGCAGTTTTTCGACTGGATTATACTCCTCAATACCCGTTTGGTCAAGAGCGGCTCTACAGAATCTGTCTTCACCGCTGACAACCTCAAACAAGCCTACGGCGGACAACTTACGATCCTTTCTCAGGTCAGTGAATTGATAAAAGACCGGGAATTCCCCATGCGGGAGCGTTCCCATAAAGATCAGCCCAAATAGCATGAGTGATTTTTTCACATTTTCGGACCCCAATGTGCGAATGGTCACCTTAGGGACCGTACTGCTCGGTGTGAGTGCTGCCATTGTCGGCACCTTTACCTTTCTGCGCAAGCGGGCCCTGGTAGGTGACGCCATTGCCCACGCTATTCTCCCCGGTGTTTGTCTAGCTTTTATAGTGACGGGGGATAAGCACCCGCTTTATCTCCTGGTTGGTGCAGTGGCCACAGGTTGGCTCTCCTTGTTGTCGATGGACTACCTGTCTTCACGGACTAAGCTAAGTACGGATACTGCGATAGGGGCGGTACTCAGTGTTTTTTTTGGGGCTGGCATCTTATTGTTGACAACTATTCAGCATTCCGGTAGCGCCAATCAGGCGGGGCTGGATAAGTTTCTGTTTGGCAAAGCGGCTTCTATGGGCCGCCAGGATATTTTGGTTTTTGGTATTGTGGCAGTCCTCTTGCTTATTCTGGTACTCTCCTTTTTCAGGGCTTTTAAAGTTGTTTCCTTCGATCCCGCTTATGCCCGCAGCATTGGATTACCGGTAAGGCAGCTCGAGTTCTTGCTTTCCACCATTACCGTGCTGGCGGTCGCAACCGGTATTCAGGCGGTAGGCGTCGTACTGATGGCAGCCCTTTTGATTACGCCCGCTGCGGCAGCACGCTTTTGGACAGATCGCATACAAGTCATGCTACTGCTGGCAGCTGCGTTTGGGCTCCTGTCTGGTCTCTTTGGTTCCTGGATTTCCTACAGCGCGCCTGCGATGCCAACTGGGCCCTGGATTGTCGTCTTATTGTCTTTAATTGCAATCGTATCAGTAGTTATGGCACCTAAAAGAGGTATTTGGGCACGGATCCGGTTGCAAAAGAGCAATGCTCGTAAAATGCTACTGGAAAATATACTCAAGACCTTTTACAGTCTGGGGGAATCTAGGCAACAATTTGATATGGAGGTTAATGTCACTGAACTGGTTACCAAGCGTCCATTTGACAGCAAAAGCCTTCGGAGGGGCCTGCATCAGCTGCAACGCAAAGGATGCTTGATCAAAAAATCCGGGAATACTTACCAATTGACAACTGCCGGGATAGCAGAAAGCCGTAGGGTGGTCCGACTGCACCGGCTTTGGGAGCTCTATCTTACCGAGCGTATGAACTACGCGGCTGACCACGTACACAATACGGCCGAAGCGATTGAACATGTAATCACTCCTGAATTGGAGGCCGCTTTGCTCCGGGAATTAGGCCATCCTATTCTGGACCCTCACGACTCCGTTATCCCTTACCAGGCTACCCAAAACAAAAAATCATGAATGCATTCTGGATAATCCTGACCGGTGCACTCGTTGCCACAAGCTGTGGCCTGCTGGGGGTGTTTCTGGTACTACGCAAAATGGCTATGATTGGAGATGCCATCTCCCATGCGGTACTGCCTGGTATTGTAATCGCTTACCTGCTGGCAGAGTCCAGAGCCGTCTTGCCGATGCTGATTGGTGCAGCCGGCATAGGTGTGCTCACCACTTTTATTATTGAGTTCCTCTATCAAAAGGCCCGCTTGCAGGTCGATGCCTCAATTGGTATCACATTTACCTGGCTCTTTGCCATTGGCATCATTCTGATATCGGTCTTTGCCGGACAGGTTGACCTCGATCAGGATTGTGTATTATACGGAGAAATTGCCTATGTGCCTTTGGATCTGTGGATTACGGAAGAGGGCCAGATCATGGGCCCCCGACCTGTTTGGGTGCTCAGTGGCGTCTTGTTACTGGTCTTACTGCTCGTCACTGTCGGGTACCGGGGGTTGAAAATCACGACATTTAATCCGGAATACGCCGCAGCGATTGGCGTTTCAACTGTTTTCTGGCACTACCTGCTCATGAGTGCCGTATCGATAACTACGGTGGTGTCGTTTGAGTCCGTTGGGGCTATCCTGGTGGTCGCATTTTTGATTGTCCCACCTGCCACTGCCTACCTGCTTACCGAGCGGTTGAATGTAATGCTGGCCTTGACGGTAGTCCTTGGTATTTTGACCTCCGTTGGCGGCTATTTTCTGGCCGTTTGGTTAGATGGCTCTGTTGCCGGTGCTATGGCTGTAATATCGGGTTGCCTGCTTTTTCTGGCGGTATTATTCTCACCAACGGCAGGCGTCCTTACCCGAAGGTGGCGGGAGCAGGCACTAGACCTGCCTGTGCAGGGTTACAATGACCGGTAGATTAGGTATAACAATAAAACAAATAGTGGCAATAGGGCGGTAGCTATGGTCAAATACATAAAAAACACCGCTGCTTCGGGGCCCCCGACAAAGTCAGGAGCATTCTGGGAAAAGGTAAAATACCAATTGCCGGACAATCCGTAACTCAACAGCCCCCATAGTGCGCTTACCACCATAGATGCCCATGCTCCTATCCAAAAAATGTTAATACGGAGGTCGTTTTCACGATTTTTTTTGTGGTAGAGCCCTAAAAGCTGAGCCGCTGGAAAAGCAACTAGAGCAGTCCAGGTGAGTAAATTGCCCATTGGCACACCGTAAGGACCAGGCTGAATCAAAACTTCGTGCCCCATCAATAGTAATGCAGCCGTAATGATCACCCAAACGCTCAATACCGTAACCATTAACTTCCGCATAAATAGATGTACTAAAAATTTGTAAAAATAAATTATATTGCAATCGAAGCAGCACCAACCTTCATAGTGCTTTTTTTGCTTCCCCTTCCAGTAACTATGCACACGAATGGATAAAGAGCAACATTTAAGGGACACTATCGCGGCTCAGGTGCTTAAAAGTAATAGTATTTACGTACTAACTACCGATTTACAAGGAAGGTACACTTATGTCAATAGTTGTTTCTGTCAAAGTTTTAATGTAAGCGCTCAGGATGTTATAGGCGAAGATTGCATGTCATCAATTGTTAAAGAGGACTGGCCCCTAGTCCTGAAAATGGTGCGCGATTGTTCAGAAAATCCCGGAAAAGGAGTCAAAGGTACACTTCGAAAACCCTCCGGTATCACTGGAGAAGTGAACACTTCTTTCTGGGAGTTCAGAGCACTGTTAGATGAGGAAGGGCAGCCTGCCGAGATCCTTTGTATAGGCTACGACCTGAGCCAGCACCGGGAACTGGAAAAAGAGCTGCACTTTAAGAGTAGGTTACTTGATACCATTGGGCAAGCAGCGGTTGCATTCGACCTTAATGGTAAAGTCACTTATTGGAATAGCGCTGCTGAGGATATTTATGGCTACTCCCATAAGGAAATGCTTGGCGAGTCAATCAAAGTAACGGTCCATAATCAAGACCCAATTGAAATGGACAAAGCCATAGCAGCGCTTATGGCCGGTAACCAATGGGAGGGAGAGCAGATTCATAGGCATAAAAACGGAAAAAATTTCCTCGTAAAAATTATTGATAGACCCATTATTGATGAGGATGGGAATACCGTTGGAGTAATTGCTACATCCCAGGATATCTCTAAAGAGAAGATGCATCAGGAACAGCTGGGAAAGCTCATGCAAAATGTACCGGGTGCTGTTTTTCAGATGGAGCTTACCGCTGATGGCAAACTTTATTTCCCTTATATCAGTAAAGAAATCAATCAGCTTCATCACCAGCTCACTCCGGAAGTACTGAAGTCTTCTGCCGAGGCAGGTTTTGAAGCAGTACATAATGATGATGTTAAAAGACTAAAAGCGGCCATCGCTCAGGCCGCAAATGGGGATATGAGTGAATTAAGCCTGGAGTATCGTGTCAGGACAACCGTTCCCGGAGTGTATAAATGGAATCGATTGCGGGCCCGCCCGGAAGCAAAGGAAGATGGCAAACTCGTTTGGTACGGTATTTTTGAAGACGTAGACCAACAGAAAAAGAGAGAAGCTGAACACCAAAAGCTTTTTGAAACCGCTACTAATCAAAACAAGCGGCTCAAAGATTTTTCTTTCATGGTTTCCCATAATATCCGCTCCTCGGTAGCCAATATTATGGGGCTACTGAAGATGGTCCGGTCGGAGCCTTCCAATGAGGAATACCTCGAAATGATGGACCTGACTGTCAACAACCTCAATAATACCATTTCCAATGTCAATGAACTGCTGAATTTTGAGCAGAGCCTTGACATGACAACCTGGGTCCCCTGCAATCTCTTAGCAACGATTAAAAGGGTTATTGAGCTGAATAATGAAGTGATCTTCAGAAAAGGGATACAGTTTCTCGTCGGCGTACCGGATGATCTGGTTGTAAATTCTGTTCCTGCCTATTTGGATAGCATCTTCCACAATTTGATCACAAACGCTATAAAATACGGCACAACAGAAAAGAAAAAAACTATAGATATTATTGGAATTCAGGAGAAGGGCAGGGTAGTGGTCTGGGTCCGTGATTATGGCATTGGAATCAATCTTGACCAGCATGAAGATAAAATCTTTAAATTGGGCGGGCGCCTGCACAAGGACAGCCGTGGTCAGGGCCTGGGCCTGTTTATGACCAAACATCAGGTTGAGGCACTGGGCGGCACTGTAGAAGTGGAGAGTAAAGAGCACCTGGGCTCTACATTTATCATTACTTTCGCGCAATGAGTATTGCTACCGCTTATCGCCAACTTTCTCAACGGCTCACGAAAATCTACGACGAGCGGGAAGCTCAAAGTATTGCCAGCATTGTTTTCGAGGATATATTTGGCATACGCAACATTAACCGCAAAGAACCATTCTCCGCTGATCTGCTAGACCCTGTTGCTGAAAGGCTTTTAGCCGGTGAGCCGGTGCAATATGTGTTGGGAAAGGCTGATTTTTATGGCCTGAAGATAACCGTCACTTCTGACACCCTCATTCCGAGGGCAGAAACGGAAGAGCTGGTTTTTGAAATACTCGGGAATCACGGCCCTCACCCCAGCCGAACCGTACTGGATATTGGCACTGGCACCGGATGTATACCTCTGGTATTAAAGCACCAAAGACCAGCCTGGCACGTCACAGGTGCCGATGTCAGTCCGGGAGCGTTGGCAGTGGCACAAGACAATGCAAAGCAACTGAACCTGAACGTAATGTTCCGTCTAGCTAATATCCTGGAAGCCAAGGATCAGGCTTCTCTCCCATATTACGATATTATCATTAGCAATCCCCCCTATATTCCTCCTTCTGAATCCCGGTTATTACCTTCTAACGTACTGCAACACGAGCCTCACCTAGCTTTGTTTACGGAAACGGAAGATGCGCTGGTATTTTACCGAACGATTGCCCAATTTGCCGCTCAACACCTCAACCCTCAGGGAATGCTGTACTTTGAGCTTAATGAATTCAATGGAGATGAAGTGCTCGAATGTGTTGAAAGCCAGGGGTTTGAATGTATAGAGCTCAAGAAAGACATGCAGGGCAAAATTCGGATTCTCAGTGCACAGTACCCTGGTCAATAGTTATTAAAAAGCGATTGCAATAGTTCTATTAAGGTATCGTTTAGTGCGGTCAGCGCCTTTTCAACTTCCCAGTTGTCCCGGTTTCTGGGCTCTACGTAGTTTGAAATTGACCGGATTTCTAAAAACGGGCGTTGTTCCATCAGGCAGGCGTAGAAAAAAGCAGCTCCTTCCATCGATTCCACCTCCGCATCAGGAAATTTAGCCTTCAATTGCTCAATAGAACGGGCCGATCCATGAACCCGGTTGACACTGATCCCGTTGGCCTGAGGTAAAAAGTCGAACCCCTGAGCGTGTTGGTTGTGCATTCGGCCATCGCTATGGAATGGTTTTTGGTTTTTCTCAATCAGGCCCATCTCATGAACTGATGTAAAACTGCCATCGGCTTCTTCTACCCCTAAGTCGGCAAAACGTTCGGTTACAACCTGGACCACACTGCCAGGCTCGAGCTGTGGGCTCAGGGAGCCGGCAATGCCGGCATTGATGACCAGGTGCCATTCCTCAAGGGCGAGTACTCTACCCAAAGCATAACTCGTGAGGGGGAGCCCGACTCCGGTAATGAGCAGGGCTACATTCACATCCCCTTTTTGGAATTGGTGCTCTGCGGTTTGTACATACTGCTCTTTGAGGTGGCTGCGGAGGGCGGCAATTTCAAAGGGTGTAGCGGCGACAATTAAGATATTCAAAATAATTTGTTTTTAAAACTTATAGTGTATACCCGCAGCCGGAGAAAAGCCCAGGATCTCGTGGTAACCAGAGGCTACATCAAACCAAAGCCGTTCGGCGATCTTATAGCCTACGCCTAAGGTCACCGTAGCCGGATGCGTTGCTGCACCAAAACGGAGGTAGAATGGCTCAACAACTTGGTATTCAACGCCTACTTTTGTCCGGACTGCATAGTCAATATCTTTCTCCGCCTCGATCAGTAAAGAAACCCGCTCAGAGGGCGAATACCTGGCGCCAATGCTAAATACGGTAGGCAGAAAAGCGCCATTGGCTTCTTCCACCCGCGCCGGGCTATTGATATGAGCGGCCAATTCCAGTTGGGGGAGGACCTGGTACTGCAAGCCTACGGCAAAGGTAAGTGCCAACCGGCTGCCATATTCCTCAATTTGCGTGTTGAGGGCTAAAAACTGCCCGCCAATGGATAGGTTTTCAGATAAAGGCCGCGCATAAGCCAATCCGATTCGCTGCTCATTATAGCCTTCAAATCCGAAATGCTGTACCCCGAGCCCGAAAGTACCAGCATTAGTAGGCACCGCGACACCAAAGGTGTAAACGCCCAGTTCTTCAAGTAGGAACCGCTGCTCACCAAATGCGGCTACTGCGGTTCGCTCCAGGTTTGCGAGCCCTGCCGAGTTGCTAAAAACAGCATGAACGTCCTTGAAGGTCAGTCCGGTGAACCCCATACCGATTGACCGGGCGCCACCGGGCGGTGGCGTGCCGTTCTGCCCAAAAAGGGCAGGAGCGGTCAGGAGCACTGCCAGCAAGGTAAGTAGGTTTTTCATGACGTACTTTTCAGGCTATAAAACTACTATTATTACCCGAAAAGCCGGCAAAACCGCAAAGGGTAATGCCGGCTTTATGTGACGGATCAGTCGGAAAGGGGAGGAGATCAGTCCTGCCACTCTGCCAGAAATACGTTGGTATCTCTTGTGCCGCCGTTATTCCGGTTGGAGGAAAAGACCAGGTATTTCCCATCGTATGAGAACATCGGGAAAGCATCAAAGGTCTCATCAAATGTAACTTGCTTTAGATCTGTGCCATCGAGGTTGATAGAGAAAATATTGAACTGCCGGCCACTTTCTACATGATGATTTGTAGAAAAAAGAATTTTTTCACCGGATGGGTGAAAATAAGGAGCCCAGTTGGCACCACCAAGATCAGTGATCTGTTTCATGTCGGAACCGTCTACATTGCAAACGAAGACCTCCATAGCAGTAGGTTGAACTACACCTTCTGCCAGTAGTGCTTTATAAGATCCCTGTTCTTCTTCTGTTTGTGGCCGCGATGCGCGGAAAATCAGTTTAGTCCCGTCAGGGGAGAAGAAAGCCCCGCCGTCATAGCCCAACTCATCTGTTACCTGGTTCAACTCTGTACCGTCTGTGTTTATGGTCCATAATTCCAGGTCGCCGGAGCGGGTGGAGGTGAATACAATTTTGGAGCCGTCGGGGCTCAACGTTGCTTCAGCATCATACCCCGGATGGTTGGTGAGCTGCTTTTTGATATTCCCCTCCAGGTCAGAAACGAAAATATCATAACTTTCATAGATGGGCCACACATACTTGCCATTAATAACTGGCGGTGTTTCCGGACAAGCCTCATCACCCAGATGGGTGGAAGCATAGAGAATAGTGGAATCACCAGGCATAAAGTAAGCGCAAGTGGTACGTCCTTTACCCGTGCTGAGCATTGGGGGGCGTTCTCCATCGTAACCCGTTATTGGCATATAGAATATCTGGTCACAGGGGGCATCCCAGTTTTCATTGGCAGCCTGGAAAACCAGCATGGAATTATCGAAGCTGAAATAAGCTTCAGCATTATCCCCGCCAAATGTTAGTTGCCGAAGGTTTTGAAGGTTGGCTTCCTGTTCATAGCGCAGGGTATCTGCCACCGCTGTTTCAGTTGCTGAATCATTTTTTGCTTGTTGGTCATTGGCACCGCCTTCGCTTCCACAGCCTGAAAGAAGGATAAGTGTGGCGAGCAGTCCAAAGGGTTGTATTTGCATGCTTATTTTTTCTGCAAAGATACTCGCCCAGTCGAATTCTCAAAGTGCTGAATGATCACCGTTACGTCATCAATTAGTTTGATGAATCAGATCTAATTTCTCGGATTGGCATCGAAGTTAAGGTCTCCGACTTTGATAGCCTTCCAATCCTGGGATTGCAAGAAACCCGGAGTCAGGGTAACTTCATTCAGGTTGCCATTGTAGACTTCATCAAATGGGGCCTCAGGGTTTATGAAGTTGTAATCTGCAGGAATAATAAGCCAGGAGGGCTGTTCTCCAAAGTCAGTATTAATGCTAAGAATCAGCTTCCGTATCCTAATTTGATCCAACAGGCTAATGCTTCCGCTTCGGTTGGCATCTGCAGCAAGGAGCCGTTCGGGAGTCGTGATAGGGTTGGTACCCAAAATATGCTGGCTTAGCAATATAAGGTCCAGCGTACTTACGCCGTTTGTAGGGTTAACCTCCTTGGTAGCCCGAAGTGCATAGGTCTGCCCGGGCATCACCTGGATATTGAAACTATAAACTCCGGTGCTGTTGGTTGTGGCGACAACAGAATCCAGCGCTATGATCTCCAGTGACATATTCGCTAAACCGTCATTGTCATTATCTACGGCAGTACCGTTGTTGGCAAGACTGACAAGCGGACGCTGTGCCCCGGTTGCTTCGATCGCTGCATCTAATTCCAGTATAGTGGCGGATTGGGAAGAGCCACGCGGGTCGTAATCTACAGTGCCGTCCGGAGCGATGACCACGAAAGTAGGCGTACCAAGCCATAGCCCATAGGTGCCAGACTGATAGGGGGAAGTGGCGCTGGTGCTTCCACCGGCTGGGCCAGCACCTGCGTAAGTAATACCGTGGTTAGCTTTGTAATTATTGATGAGGTTATCAGTGTCATTACCAAGTATGCTCAGGCTGAGGAACACGACATCATGAGTGCCACCGCCCCACTCCTGATTCAGTTGCTCTGTGGAGCTGGCAATAGCGTTGCACGGCGGACAGGAGGTGAAAAACAGCTTCAGGACAACGGTTTTGCCCTGGTTGAGGTAATCGGTATAGAGTTGGTGAATAGCTCCTTCACTGTCTGTGACGTTGAAGTCCGGGGCAGGCTGAGCAAAAAGCCCGCCAAACCCAATAACAGCAAAACAGCTTAACAGCAAAACCTTACTCATGGTATAGGTATTTTGGATGATACATGAATGACACCAATAAAGATAGTTGTTTAGCCTTGACCTGTTCCCGTAAAAGATTAAATATCAGAATAATGACTTAAAAACCTTGATTTATGACTCAATCTCTTTACCTTTGCGGCACATTTTGAAAGGCATGCAGAAAGTTGTATTTCAGGACTTGGGGCGCATCCGTTATCAGGAGGCATGGGACCTGCAGGAAGATCGCCTGCAAGAGGTTGTTGCTCGCAAGCTACACAACCGTACCCTGAGAAAAGACGGCATGCCGGAAATACCTCAGCACCACTATTTACTGTTTTGTGAACACCCTCCGGTATACACACTTGGCAAGAGTGGCTCTGTGGACCACCTGTTACTTTCTGAAGAAGAGCTGAAGGCTCAGGGTTTTGAGTTTTTCAAAATCAACCGGGGTGGGGATATCACTTACCACGGTCCGGGGCAAATCGTTGGGTATCCCATTTTTGACCTTGACGAGTTTTTCACAGATATTCACAAGTATGTCCGCTACCTGGAAGAAGCTGTTATTCTGACTTTGGCAGACTATGGTATTACCGGAACCCGGGAGGAAGGGTTTACCGGGGTATGGCTGAAGGGGACTGACGAGCAGCCTAAACGAAAAATCTGTGCGATAGGGGTGCACCTAAAGCGCTGGGTAACGATGCACGGATTTGCTTTCAATATCAATTCAAATCTTAACCACTTCAATAATATTGTTCCCTGCGGTATTACCGACGATGACAAAGCGGTAACCTCCATGGAAAAAGAATTAGGCCATGAATTGGATATTAGTGAAGTCAAAGACAAACTCAAAAATGCTTTTGCCTCACTTTTTCAATACGAATACACCACAACCAAAGCGCTTAGCGAATCGTCGGGTGCCAGTTGACCCCCGGTAATTGAACCCATGAATTTTTTAAATGGTATGACCGATCCAACTATGATGAAAGATATTCCTAACCTGAAAGTGGAGGACTTAGCGATTGCAGTTGCACCACGAAAAGATCAATCAACCGAAGAAATGCTTTGGGACAGCTATCTGATCAACCTGAAGGAAGAACCCATCTCCAATGTCCTTGTTAACAGCCGGGGGTACGGAGAGCTGGATGGTGAAAAGATGAAAACTACAGTCCTGCGGCACTTTTTTGAAGAAATAGGGCCTTTACAAGTCGTAAAAATAGAACCTATACAATCTAAGCTGTTCGCTTTGACAAATGAATACTGGATCAGCTTCACCCACGAAGGGCATATGTACGACAAAAAGTACGTCTTTGTAAAGGGGAGTATTCAGGAAGATAACTTCACAACGATCCCCTTTATAAATCTTAAGGGGGTAATGATCCGATAACGGAATGAATGAACCTAAAGCAAAGCGGGTGAGCGAATCCCGTACCGTGATGACTGAAATGGTCATGCCTAACGATACCAATCCAATGGGCAACCTAATGGGGGGCAACCTGTTGCGATGGATGGATATCGCTTCAGGCATTTGTGCCGGCAAGCATTGCGAAGCGCATGTTGTCACGGCATCCGTCGACCACGTTTCTTTTCAAAAGCCTATTAAGGTGGGCGATGTAGTCAGCTTAGAGGCTTCAGTAACCCGTGCTTTTCGTTCTTCGGTGGAAATCTACGTTGAGGTTTTCGCCAATAACATCAAGGGCGGAGATGCCCGCCGCTGCAACCATGCCTACTATACTTTTGTGGGGCTCGACGATGACCATAAGCCAATTCCTGTACCGCCGGTGCTGCCACTTACCGAAATAGAGCAGCAGCGGTACGATAGTGCGCCCCGCCGGCGGGAGGTCCGCCTTATCCTAAGTGGCCGTATGAAGCCAGAACAATCAACGGAAATCCGTTCTTTCTTTGATGATATGCCGAAGCCATAAAAAAAGCCGGGTGATATTCACCCGGCTTTTTTTTATTCTTCCTCTTCGTATTGGGCCCTGCCCGATCGGTCTATAAGGGTACTGCTGGCTTGCTGTGTACCTTGCAAGACAACATCCAGTATGTTGACATGAGCCGGCTGGGTAACCATGAAATAAATAGATTCGGCTACATCGTGGCTTGACAGCGGCTTGAAGTCTTCATAAATCTGCGCGCGCTCAGCGTCTCCATCAAAACGGACCAGCGCAAATTCGGTCTCCTCTACATGAGCCGGACTAACCATACCTACACGCACGCCGTGCTTATGCAAATCCATTCGCATCCCCTTAGTTAACCCGTCTACACCAAATTTAGTGGCGTTGTAGACGTTGCCATTTGGATAGGCCTCCTTGCCCGCTGTGGAACAAATATTAATGATATGCCCGGTACCGCGTTCTACCATACCCGGCGCTACTAAGCGGGTCATATATAACAAGCCCTTAAGGTTGGTATCGATCATTTCTTCCCAGTGGCGAAGTTCCCCTTCCTGAATAGGGGCTAAGCCCTTGGCTTTCCCGGCATTATTGACCAGAATATCTATAGTAGCCCAGGGGCTGCTTTCCAATTGTTTGAGTGCCGATTCACACTCCTGTGCACTGCGTACATCGAAGGCAAGTGGCATAACCTGTGCTTCATATTGCTCCATCAACTGAGAGCGGAACAGGTCCAGCCTTTCCCGGCGGCGTCCGGTAATAATAACCCGATAGCCCTTTTTGGCAAAAAGCGTGGCTGTTGCCTTCCCAATGCCAGAGGTCGCACCGGTAACAAGTACCGTCTGATCTACGCTTGGACGGGTCGGTGGTGGTGGCGTAGCCGGGCGCTCCTCGAGTTTTTCTTCCAGCTCATTTACAACCTCTTCTTTATCCCGAAGGAGCTCTTCCAGCTGCACAATACTTTCCTTTAGGGCTTCAATAGCTCCGAGGTTGATGACTGGTGCTGAGGAAGCTGAATCTGTTGTATTTTCTTCTTGTTCCGCCCTTGCAGCAGCTACGGCAAAAGCCTCGTCATTTTCAGCGGTTTGTAACTCCGGATTAATTTGAATGGCTTTTTGATAAGCATCTTCGGCTTTTCGGTATTCACCGAGCTTATGATAAACGAGTGCCATGTCATAGTAGGCGAAAGGGTGGAAAGCATTTATCTTCAGGGTTTTCTTGAAGTATTTAATGGCTTTTTCCGGTTTCTCTAACACCTCATTTAGTAACAGGGCATATTGGTAAAGCGCATCGTAGTTGCTCCTGTCCAGCTTAGCAGCTTTTTTGAAATACTTAGCAGCATCTGCCCGCTCGCCCTCAAAGTGGGCTGCTGTTATCATGCCTAGCCGGTAGTAAGCATTCGGATAGTCTTTATCCAGCTCAAGCAGCATGAGGTAGTGTTCACGCGCTGAGGTGAAATCACCTTCCAGTTCCTCCAGCTCTCCGAGTAAGAACAGGGCGTCCGTATTGTCTGGCTCCAGTTCAATGACAGGCAGCAGTTCTTCTCTCGCGGAATGGTAATCTTTTTTGGAACGGGCCAACATCAGGGCGTAGTGGTACCGAAGGGTTGCATTATCAGATTGTGCCTCAATAGCAGAAGCCATATGCTGTAATCCTTCTTCTATCTGTCCACTATTCAAAAGACTCAGGGCATGTTCAATATGATCATGATCATGAGTTTCCTCCTCAGCGCTTTCCTGAGTTTCGGATTCTTCTGCCGGAGGCTCAGGTTCCGGTGAAGGAGGGGGAAAAGATTCATGCCTCTCATCATCTTGCTGTGTCCGATAAAGTTCTGAACCATCCTCCGGGAGGTTTGTCTCCTCGACTTCTTCTTCTTCTTCTTCTTCTGGTTCTGTACTTATCACAGTTTCATCCTCCGGGGTAGGGGTGTTGGCAGCTACTTGTTCATCTTCCTGCTCGTTAGACTCCGGTGCCTCATCCGGCATGTCTTCTATCGGTTCATCTATGTCCACTGGCGTATTGCTGCCTCCTTGTTCCGGATAGAGCTTATCCATACCGGGAATATTGGCAATGACATCAGGGCTTGGTGTAAAGTCCTCATTCTCTTCAGCTTCCTCAACCGGAGGCTCAGGTCCGGAAGACTCAGGCTCAGACATGCTAAAGGTAGATTTGAAGGCAGACCAACTGGCTTCGTCTTCTGTAAAAATAAAAAACTGCTGATAGGCATTAGCACGGAATTGCGGGAGCAAAAGGTAATTCATACTGCGCAAGAGCCGCAGGAACTCTCCAACCTCGCTGGATACTTCACGCATTACCTTTAGGTGAGCATTAAAGTGGTCTTCATCCAGCTCGCTCATCTGCCGCTTTTGGCGGCGCAAATCCAGGTACTGATCCTGCCAGTAATTAATGTACTGAATGATATCGCTTACCCGTTCAAAATCAGTAGGCACTGCTTTTTGCTGACCTGTTGCCGGATCTTCAGTAACCCCGTCAATGATAATAGGCAGAATATCGTGCCTTCTCTCCTGTAAAAGCTTAAGCCCACGGCTCATGCACTGAGCAGACTTTAGGTAGTTATCACTTATAAATAAAAGGATGGGATCCGATTGCCCCAGTAACTGATCCGTCAAAAAGTTATTATCTGTAGACCGGTTGCAGGAGTAATGGTGGAAAGTATAGGGAGAGGCAGATAAGTGTTCCTGTACCTCCGCAACAATAGATTCGTTGTCAGCGCAATAGGCCAGTGCAATACTATTCGTACTCATGATAGATGTTGATTTTTGGGTATTATGCTTATTCTAGCAGGCGAGCTATAAATGTATTAAATTCTTTTTTGAAATCCATATACTCAGAAGTAGCAGGCCCATTGAACCCCGTATGGATGCGCTCCACTTCACCGGCTTTGTTCAGAATGATCATGGTGGGAAAAGCAATGACTTCGGAGAGCATTGGAAGGGCTTTTGCGGCTTCAGTTTTATCCGCATAACCAGCCAGAGCTACCTCGTAACCTGGCTCTACATTCGATTTGAACCTACGGATAGCAGACATGGCTTTCTCCGGTTCCCGGTAGCGCTCAAAGGCCAGTCCAATCACTTCAAGGTCAGCTTCAGGGTGCTCTTCCAGATAAGCTTTTAAAAAAACAGACTCATCGTGGCAGTTGGGGCACCAGGTCCCGAGCAACTGTACGATAACGACTTTATTTTCATAGCGGGCATCGGGGAAACGGAGCATATCACCGGATGGAGTAGGGAAGGCAAACTCAAGTGTGGAATAACCTTCTTTAAGGCCCGTAAGACTGTCAGGATCTGCAAGGCGGGCATTCGGGTCTGGAGTAGCCGTCCAAAGCGTTTGAAAGTGCTCCCCGGAACGGAAAGAGCCCAGCAAAGTGCCATCTTCCCGGATGCGGGCTTCAAACAGAAAAGCATGTGCCCCGTCAAAACAGCTCAGGTATACCTTATCGGACTGCACACTGCCTTCAAGGAACCGGTAGTCGCCTGTTTCTGTGAGAAATGTCCCTGTCAGGTTGTTCCCTGTTTGTTCAAATTCTGCAATAGCTGGATAGCGGTCTGTTTCATCGCCCTCCACACCAAAAGTAACTGACCACTTTCCGGTCAGGTCCCTGACTGGCTTTTTCCGCAGGGTGGTAAACCGGTGCCCTTTCCCATGATAAGCCTTGAAAGGAATCCGGTAGTCTTCTCCCCGGTTGTTGACGATCCATTCGCCCTCCATTATATCTTCCTCGTAAATCGCTTCAATTCGGGAATCGTAAACCGGAAAGTCAATTACGATGGTATCCTTTGCGGTCGCCCGGTCCAGCCCAATCGTAATATCATCTACAAGGAGGCGCTCCTCCCCATTGATAAGTTCGATGTATAAGTCCGTCTCATTAGAATAAATCACTTCGAAATTAAAGGGCAGCTCTCCGTTGGTTACTTCTTCGAATTCAAGGTTGAGTTTTTCGGGCAGAGGCTCACCGCCTGGATTAGGTGTGATCAGATTAGGCTCCAGCTCTAACACACCGCGCCACGGTCCGGGTGGCAGGGCTGAAAACTCATTTTCGACGACTATACAGCCGGTCTGCTGAAACAGCCCTGCGATTATCATCAGAAAGAAAACAAACCGGGAAGCGTTGTTCATGTTGAAGTTGGGTTTGCTGGTATTATTACTATACTCCATAATCAGTGAAAAGATACATTTTAGAGGCTCAAATGTTAATTTCTTCATTCAGAGCGTGTTGGGACTTTAGTAATCGGTCTGCAACCTACATTTTTTTGGTTATACTTCGTTTCGAAAATCCTCATTTAGCTACAGCTAAACTCCGGTTTTCGTGCCTTGTCTAACCAAAAAATTGCTAGTTTTCGACTAGAAGACCAAAATCCCAACACGCTCGAAGTTGCCAAAAGTGTATCCTGATTTAGGATTTTGCGCCTTTGAACTGGTCTTCCTTGTGTTTGAACAGCACGTTGAAACTGGTCAGGCTGCCATAAATACGTGTGATATACTGTTGCAAATTGACTTTCTCTTCGTCCGTGAGGTTGCTGCTGTTGATGCGCTGCTCCATTACCCGTAGTCGGTCACGAACCATTACGATTTTATGGAAAAAGCCCTCTATGGGCATCTCTTTGGATTGGCCCGGCTCACCCGGTTCAAGGATCAGCTTGCCGTTTTCCCAGCGATTGCCCAATTCAACCGTTTCCTGTACATCGGAAAAGCTGCGCAGGACTCTAATCAGCGATTGCTCTACTTCATTAAAGGACATATTTTCTTCGGCCGGAACGGCATCGAGAATCTCCCATTTGTCATATTCTTTGCCTACCTGCTTGATGCCGTAGACCATAAAGCACACATCGTAAGCAACTTTATGAAGGCGAATTATGACGCCATCACCGTAAGCCGGGTGTTTGACCCGGGAGCCAATTCCAAGCAATTGTTGTTCAGCCATGGGTATATAAATTATGCGGTTTCAATATCTTCAAGCCTTTTAACATCAAGTTCCCCTTCCGTTTGGGCAATAAGCGTAGAAACAGTCGCATCTCCGGTTACGTTCACCACCGTGCGGCACATATCCAAAATGCGGTCTACCGGGAAAATGATCGCAATCCAGGCCGGGTTGAGCCCAACCGACTGCAAAACGACGATCATCATGACCAGCCCTGCACTAGGCACTGCTGCTGAACCGATAGAGGCGAGGGTGGCGGTCAGTACAATCGTCAATTGCTGGCCAAGAGTAAGGTCAACCAGGTGCATTTGAGCAAGGAATACTACAGCAATAGCCTGGTAAAGGCTGGTCCCGTCCATATTCACCGTCGCTCCAATTGGGAGTACAAAATTAGTGACGTTTTGAGATACTCCGATGTTATCGCGGACGCACTCCATCGTTACGGGTAGCGTTGCGGCGCTGGAACTCGTGGAAAAAGCCAGGAACTGCGCGGGGCTGATACGCCGGAAGAACCCGCTGTACGATAATTTCCTGACAAAAAAGGAAACGATGAGCGGATAAAAAACAAAGATCATAAAAAACAACCCAATCAATACCACTATTGAGTAGCTCAGCAGCCCTTTGAATATCTCGATGACTTCGGCTGGAGTGCTGGCCATTTTAGAAATGACTCCGGCCATCAGCGCGAAAACAAAGAAAGGAGCGGCTTCCATAACCACCTCTACCATTTTGAGGAAAACCTCATTGACGCCGTCAACGATTTGCCGTACCGGTTGAGCCTTTTCACTGGGGATCAGCAAGAGCATGACACCAAAAAAAATACCGAAAAAGATAACCTGCAGCATTCGCCCGGAGTCCGTTAGCGCAGCGAAGATATTGTCGGGTACAAAATCAACGAGGAACTGAAGTGGCCCCCCTTCCTTAAACTGCTCTGCAGCCTTCATCCTGTCCTCTACGCCTTCATTGCTCATCTCGGTTTTCATAGCGGCTTCTGCCTCAGCCACGAGATCTGCATATTCTGGTTTTGCCAGATAGTGCTCTCCATCCAGGATGCGCCCGCCGGGCGTACTCTCCGCCCATAGCTCGTACTTAAGGCGGTTTTTGACCCGTTGCCCTTTGTCAATGTAATCACCAGGCTGCAACAAGTTGACTACCACCAGGCCAACGGTTACTGCGGCTACTGTTGTAACTACGTAGGCTAATAGTGTTTTTGCTCCCATCCTTCCCAATTTTGCAGGATCTGGCAAACCCGCCACACCGGTAATAATGGAAAATAATACCAGAGGTACGGCGATGAACTTTAGCAGTCGGATGAAGATTGTCCCGAAGGGGTCGATCCAGTTTTGAGTGAAGGTATTCCAACCCAGCGAACTGGAGACGAGAGAGTAAATAATACCAGCTATCAGTCCTATGATGATTTTCCAATGTAGCGGCAGGTTCTTTATCATAATTGTGTAAGCTCAGGTAGTTGAAGGCCCCAAATTAGACATTTTATATTAAGCAAAATAAAAATTTGGCTAAGTTTGCCGCATGAGCACAAAGAATGACCTTTTTCTAAAAGCCGCCCGTGGCGAGGCGGTAGAACGCCCTCCGGTCTGGCTGATGAGGCAGGCTGGCCGTATACTTCCTCAGTACCGTGCAATCCGAAACCGGCTTTCCGGATTCAAGGAATTAGTGGAAACCCCTGAGCTCGCCGCAGAAGTAACCATTCAGCCCGTGGATGAGCTCGGTGTGGATGCAGCGATCATTTTCTCCGACATCCTGGTTATCCCGGAAGCGATGGGGCTTCCCTATGAAATGGTGGAGAAGCGTGGTCCGATGTTTCCTAATGTTATAAAAAGTGAAGCAGATGTACAGCAGCTTATAAGCGGTGAAAAAGCCGCAGCAGACCTGCAATACGTGTACGATGCGGTAGCGCTTACCCGCCGGCAGCTGGACGGCCGGGTGCCTTTGATTGGTTTTTCCGGTGCGCCCTGGACGCTGTTGGCTTATATGGTGGAAGGCAGCGGTAGCAAAACCTTCTCCAAGGCAAAAAAAATGCTCTACACAAATCCGAGCCTCGCCCACCAACTACTTGAAAAAATTACCGATACCCTCATTGCCTACCTTAAGCTGAAGATAGAAAGCGGGGCACAGCTGGTGCAGGTGTTTGACTCCTGGGCGGGTATTCTGACCCCGGCGCAGTACCGGACGTTCGCGCTGCCTTACATCAGGCAAATTTGCGATGCTATACAGGAAGTCCCGGTCACGGTATTTTCTAAAGGGGCATGGTCGGTCTATAAAGAACTTGGGCAGCTTGACTGTCAGGTCATTGGGCTCGATTGGAATACACCACCGGAATTGGCCAGGGAGTGGATTGGGAATGAGAAAGTCCTTCAGGGCAATCTCGACCCCTGTCAACTATACGCTGATCCGGAAGTCATCGAAAAGGCTGCCATAGCTATGTTAGATCGCTTTGGTAGGGGGCATATCGCTAATCTGGGGCACGGCGTATATCCGGATACACCACTCGAAGGCGTAAAGGCTTATGTAAACGCTGTCAAGTCATATCGATACAAATAAGTACCAGGTTTTTTTTAGTTTTGCCCCGGTGCGCATTATTTTTGAACACGTTTTTACGATGGTCAAAGTAGAATTTTCATTCTATGCTGACTCCTAAACGTATGATATTCAAAACACTGCCTAAACTTAATATGCACGGTTTACCGTTGTTCAAAGGCAGTTGCACCCTTTAAAACCTTTTGCGTTGCTATTTCAACGAAACCTTATCATCATCCAAAAAGCAACTGAATGGGCTGGTTTAAAAGACTGAAAGATGGCATTCAAACGGCCACACGTAATAAAAAGGATACGCCCGAAGGGCTGTGGTATAAATGCCGGCGTTGTAAAGAAACGTCTACTGTCAAAGAACTGAAGGACAACTTTTTCAAGTGCCCGCACTGTAATTTCCACGTGCGCCTGCGGTCTTTTGACTACTTCGAACTTCTTTTTGACGGTCAGTATGAGGAGCTTTATGAAGACTTGCTTTCTAAGGATTTTCTCAACTTTACTGATCTCAAGCCTTATACCGAGCGCCTGGAAGACGCTAAGGAAAAAACAGGGTTATCCGACGCGGTTGCTGTAGCTAAAGGCAAAGTCAACCGGCGTTCCCTGGTCATAGCTGCAATGGACTTTAAGTTTATCGGCGGCTCGATGGGCTCTGTAGTCGGAGAAAAAATTGCTATGGCGATTGACCACTGCATTGAGCAGCGTATTCCATTCCTTATGATCTCCAAATCGGGGGGGGCACGTATGATGGAATCGGCTTTTTCGCTCATGCAAATGGCAAAGACCTCTGCGAAGCTAACCCAACTGGCCAAAGCTAAAGTCCCTTATTTCTCCCTAATGACCGACCCAACGACGGGGGGCGTTACGGCTTCCTTTGCCATGCTTGGGGATATCAACTTCGCAGAACCGGAGGCATTAATTGGCTTCGCTGGCCCCAGGGTCATTAAGGAAACCATCAAAAAAGAGCTTCCGGAGGGCTTTCAGACCTCCGAATTCCTTTTGGAGCATGGGTTCCTCGACTTTATCGTGGACCGCAAGAACCTTAAAGAAATTGTTTCTGACTTATTGTATTTCTTCGAAAAGCCCCCTGCAAATTCAGTAGCTGAAGATGAGCAGTAATTTTGTACGCTTAAAGGACGATATTCAGGAAAAGGAACTTGTCCCTGGTTTTAACGCCCGATTGATTCATACGGACGAATTGACCATAGGGCACGTACATGCTAAAGCAGGAAGCCTCCTCCCTGAGCATCAGCATCCGCATCAGCAAGTTACTAATGTCATTTCCGGTGAGCTGTCAATGAAGGTTGCCGGGCAGACCAGGGTTTGTAAGGCTGGAGACGCTGTTGTTATCCCCGGAAACACCCCGCATTCTGCTGAGGCACTAACGGATTGCTACCTGATAGATGTGTTCCATCCGGTACGGGAAGATTATAAATAAGCAAAGACCAACCTTTACTCTTCAAACGGGTTGCTGAATGCCGGATCATTCGTAAAAGTTGTATCCGTCAGCATATTCAGGAAAGCGATCATCGCTTCTTTTTGCTGCTCAGAAAGGTCAAAGGGTTGAATATTGGCGTCTTCATTGGCTACGCCGTGCCCGCCCTCCGCATATGAGTCCAGTACTTCTTCAAGCGTGCTAAAACGCCCGTCGTGCATGTAGGGTGCGGTCAGGGCAATATTGCGTAGGGTAGGGGATCGGAATTTGCCATTATCGTAAATTTGTCCGGTTACTTCACCAAACCCCTTATCCGGGAAGCTTTCCATATCTGCTACATCTGAGATTCCGTTATTAAAAAAGTTATTCTCCGTAAACAGCGCACTGCCGTGGCAGTGAGAGCAGCCGGGGTGGTCCTGCGTAGGTAGTGCCTGCTCTACAAAAAACAGATCACGTCCTTCCTGCTCTGCTTCAGTGGGCCAGCCCTGCTGTTCCCATACCACCTTGTCAAAACGGGCATTGTAGCTGATCAAAGTTCGCTCAAACTGCGCAATAGCCTTAACTGCAAGTTCCCGGTCAATTTCACTGGCGAATTCAATGCCAAAGGCTTCCCGGAACTTTGCTGGATAATCAGGATGATTGCGCAGTTTTTCTTCCACTGAATTCCAGGATTCATCCATTTCCCTGTGGTCCTCAATGGGTACAAGAGCTTGTTCTTCCAGCGTGGCAGAACGCCCATCCCAAAAGAAGCCTCTGGGATTAAACGCCAGGTTGACCAATGGCATGGAGGAACGATTACCGGTCTGGCCATCAATGCCAATACTTACAGCGGCACCATCTGTAAAACTCTGCTCCTGAAAGTGGCAACTACCGCAGGAAATTGTACTGTCACGCGACAGGATGGGGTCATAAAAGAGCATGCGCCCGAGTGCAATACCCTGCTCGGTCATCGGATTGTCCGGCGGAATGATCGGGTTGGGAAAGCGTTCCGGCAGGTAATCAAAAGAGTAAGCGATTGGATCGTAGTCTGCCATAATAGGATTGTCCTGCGGGCAGTTGTCACAATCTGTGGGATCGGCGGGGTCATCTTCCTGACAAGCGCTAAATAAGGCTATAGCTAAGAGGATTAAAAAAGTAGGTAGCGCAGGTATTTTCATTGTAGCAATGCTTTTTGTAGAGACAACTTATCAACAAAAGAAGTATCGGTTAGAGTTCCAAGAAAGGCAATCAAAGCGGCTTTGTCTTCGTCACTCAAGTGTAATTTTCTGATTTTCGGGTCCACATTTGGACCGGGGTGGCCCCCGTTATTGTAGTGATCGACTACTTCCTCCAGCGTAGTGAAACGACCATCGTGCATGTAGGGCGCAGTGAGTTCAATATTACGCAGACTTGGTACCCGAAAGCGGCCATTGTCGTATTTTACACCGGTGACCGTACCTCTGCCGGGGTCCGGATAGGTGAAGGGGGCTTCCTGCTGTTGCACACCATTATTCATATAAGTTTGGTCAGTGAAGAGCGGCGGGGTATGGCAGTGCCCGCATTCGCCATCTGGTAAATCTTCAGAGGAATCGAAAAAAATGTGCTTGCCACGAAGCTCCAGCGCCGTGTAATCCACCTCGCCGCGCATTACGCTGTCGTATTTACTCTCACTGCTGATAATGCTGCGCTGGAAGTGCGCCAGAGCGTTAACCACGACCTCCTTTTCAATGGCGGAGTCAAATGCCCGGGCGAACAGCGCAGGATACTCCGGATGGGCCTTAAGGCGATCGAGTACAGTAGGCCAGTCGCTGCCTAATTCGTTAGGGTTGACAATCGGATGTGCAGCTTGTTCTTCAAGGGTAGGAGAGCGCCCATCCCAGAACACCCCTTCTGTAATCCAGGCAAGGTTGACCAGGGAAGGGGCATTGCGGGTGCCTTTTTGCCCATCTACACCAATTGAAATGGCCCTGCCATCGGTGAATGCCCTATCCGGAAAATGACAACTGCCGCACGAAAGAGTAGAATCTTTGGACAGTATGGGGTCAAAAAAAAGTATTTGCCCTAAGGCGGCTTTTTCCGGGTGGTAAGGATTCTGCGGAGCGTCCGTCAGCCGGACAAAGTGGCTGGGGCCATGCAAAGGAATACTTTTCGCTAACGATTCAGGGTCAGCGGTACAGCGGGACAAGCATAGGAGGAAAAAAGCTGCTCCGAATATATGCCAAGACCATCTGAGCATCTATCGTGTTTCTAAACTTAAAGCAGTTGGGAAGTTTTCAGACATAAACACCGCTGCTGGAGAAGTGGTGGAGTGCGCGAACTGGGCTTCCCGGAAATCCCAAAACGTGCCATCACCTTTAATCAGGATTTTCCTGAGGTCAAAATTGAGCGCCAGCGCCTGAGGCGTACCTTGCTCCAAATCAATAGCGCCGTTGAATTGTACGGTACTGAAGTTATTGTTGCCACCAATGTGATAGGTCAATTTCTCCTGGAGTTCCCCGTCCTCGTTAAGATCGGCATTGCCTTCTATTTTGAAGAATATGTAACTGGAGGCATCTTCCCAGTAATTTTGGGAGAGCGGGTGGGTAAGTTCGTAATCCGGTGGGATAGTTGCATTCAACTCCGGGGAAACGCCGAGACCGAACTTCAGCCCTGTGTAGTTCCGCACCGGCACTTCCATTTTTACCACCTCTACGCCAGCTTCCGCGTCCGCATCGGTGTATATATCACCAAAACTGACTAATGCAATATCAGTCAGTAATTCTTCTCTTTCTGTCCCGTCCTCTACGTACACCAAGGCTATATCAGAGAGGTAGCCTTGCAGTAATTGCATTTGCAACTTCATATTTTCTTCGTAATCATAGGTGCGTTCAAACATAACAAGCGGATCGTCGCCATAGGTACCCGTTGCCATTAGCGTTAGTTCTGCCGTGGCTGGGCCGCCGTTGTCATCAGAGTTGTCACAGCCGATGCCAATTAGTACCGTAGCAAGCGCAAAAAGAGATAATATATACTTCATTATACCTGTTATTTTTTTGATCTGTCAATACTCAATAATATAACAGGTCAGGCGTGTAACCTGTTGCACGTTTCAGGGCTATTCCAGTACGATTTCCTTTAAAGAAAAGGCCTCTGTTGTATTGCCGACAATTTTTTGGTGTAATTCAGCATTAGAGTCTGTCAAAACGTTGATGTCTTCGAGCCACTTACTATAGTCGATTTGGATGACGACCTTCAGGTTGAAACCCGGAATTTTTTCATCCGCCACCGGGAACTGTACCTCCTTCAGATTGGCAAAAGTGCCTATCCGGAGTTGTTCGGGTATGGTGTCGGCTGCGGTAGTGTCCCGGAATAACTCAATAAACTGATATACATAGCCCGAGTCCTGATTGAAGTACAACAGGCTGTCCGTAAGCCCCAAAGGGTGGCTGTCAGGTATAGAATCCGCTATCGCTGCATTGGCTTGACCATTGACGCCTACGAAAAAACGGAAACTTTGTAAATCCGCAGATTCCCGAAGGGTGCCAAGGCTAATCGGGCTACTGTTGGCTTCTGTAACGAGGCCAAAGTTATCTGGCACCATTTGCAACAAGATGTTACCCTCGTTACCAAAAAGGTATATATCCAGCTCCTCTTCCACGGTGAGGTAGGCCCCGTCATTGCGCTGCAATTCAAAACCAGAGATGAAGAAACTGAAGGCATTTACGGTGAAGGGATTACCAGCAGCATCAAGATAGACGCTGTCCCGCAAGCGGAAATTATAAACCGTGTCAGGAGTGGTGTAGACATGCGTAAATTGTACTCTGATTTCAGGGTATTCACAGTCATCCGGCGCATTGTTGTCTGCGGAGAAATTGTAGTTGACGGCTTCCAAATCGAGACAGCCGTCCTGGGGCTCATAGCAACCACTCCAGAGAGCAATGACCAACAATATGCCAATTAGTCTACTGATTCTCATATTCTTTTACCAGTCTTTTTACGATTTGCTTGACTTGCGAACTGAATTCCTTGTTGACAATCCAATTGAAATACTGTTTGTCTTTGGATAGCGTCTCAGCAACCGGTTTGCCGTTATATTTCCCGAAACTGAAAACGATAGTCCCGTCTACATCGTACTTCATTTTCTGGGTGGCGTCTACATAGCGCAGATCATTAGTAAAGTCGTGCACCACCTGAATATCATTGGTAACCGGGGTAGGGGTGATGTTGCCATCGTCATCCTCAAAATCTACGCCCTTGTACTTTGCCAATTGCCCCTTGAAAACATCAATGGTCGCGTAGACATCTGCTAGTGCATCGTGGGCATTTTCCATTTTCTTGTTGCAATAGAAGCGCACGGCAGCTTTTAGGTTGCGCGGTTCCATTTTGTAGAAAATGCGTTGTATATCAATCGTCCGCCGGTTCTCAATGCTAAATTCCATACCCACCCGGTCAAATTCCTCCATGAGCATGGGGATGTCGAAGCGGTTAGAGTTGTAGCCCGCCAGGTCTGCATTCCCTATAAAGTCATAAATCTCCTGTGCTACCTGCTGAAAAGTTGGCTTATTGGCAACATCCTTTGGGGTGATCCCATGGACGCCCATGGCCTCCTCACTGATTGGAATGCTGGGGTTGATCAGCATGCTCATCTCTTCTGGCTCTCCACCTTTTTTGAGGTACTTGACCATTGCAATTTGCAATATGCGGTCTCTCACCACACTAAGCCCGGTAGCTTCCAGGTCAAAAAATATCAGATCTCTGTCGAGGTTGAAATCCATAGTGATTATTGGTCTTTTGATTGAAAAAGTTCTTTTAGTCCATCCGTATAAGTTACTGCCATGCCCCCATCCGGTAAGCCATAGATAAAGTAGGCTTCGATACCAGCCAGGTTGGAGGCCAGCTTTTTAGCTTTTTCCACCCCCATCGTCATGAAGGCGGTTGCGTAAGCATCGGCAGTCATACAGTCATTAGCAAAAACGGATGCACTGAGCAGGGTATTGCGCTCGGGATAGCCGGTTTTTGGATTGATCGTATGGCTGTATTTTCGCCCCTCCATTTCATAGTAGTTGCGGTAATTGCCTGAAGTTGCCAGTGCTCGGTCCTGTAAGGGTACAGTGGTTTGTATTTCGTCAACAGCTCCGCCTTCCTTAGGCACATTGATCCCCAGTTTCCAGGCATCACCTCTCGGGCTCTGCCCTTTAGCCAGTGTTTCTCCACCAATATCTACCAGAAAATGACCGACTCCCATGTCGGTCAGCAGTTGCCCTACCAAGTCAACACCGTACCCTTTGGCAAGAGCACTAAAATCTAGCTGAACGCCCGCACGAGCTTTAACCAACAGATCTGTATCATCAAAGCGTTGAAGCTCTACTTTTTCCATACCGACGTACTGCAAAAGTGAATCGATCATTAAACTGTCCACGTTTTTGATCTTGCGCTTTTCGGTATAGCCAAACCCCCAGTGGTTGACCAGTGGCATAACGGTCGCATCAAAGTAGCCATTCGTCTCGTAGTACACTTCCACTGCCTTTTTGAAGTTGCGCACAAAATGGTCGTTGGGGTAGGTCTCCACCGCTCCGTCTACCGGGTTCGTATTTAGATTAAAAAGGCTGTCTGACTGGTTGAAGCGGGAAATGGTAGATTGCGGTATATAGGTGGATACCTCCAGGTTCAGTTGGCGAAGGATGGAGTCAACCTCTGGCTTGACTTCTTCCGGTCCCGGATTATCGAAAGTGACCCGGTAGTAGGTACCCATGGTTTCGCCCTCAATGGTTTGATAGTCATGGGAAATCACTTCTCTTGTTCCACTGCCACAGTTAGACAAGAGCACCGGGATAAAAACTAATAAAATAAAGGGGAAATAAGTCCGCATAGAAAGTTAAGCTGTTTTTCTGAATTGAGCATCAACGGAGTACCAGCCTGGCCCGGCCAGCAGCAGGCAAATGTAAGGCACCAAAAAGAGAAGCCCTTTCTCCATATCAGAATAGGGGTCCCCCCAGTGGGCAACAAATACGGCTACCCCCATGGTAATAATGAGCGGTACGGATGCCAGCCGTGTAAATAACCCTATGGCGAGCAGTAAGGCACATACAAGTTCGGCAAATACCGCCAGACTCAGGGAAATTTCAGGACCAAGCCCTGCAAAGTTCATAAAGTTGATTTCGCCGCCGGCCATTAGTTTTTGCAGCTTCGGCCAGCCGTGCGCATAGGCCATGCTCAGCCCGAAGGTGAGGCGGAGGAGCAATAGAACAACATCGTGGTACCGGCTGTGCGTCATAAACAGGTCAGTTTTGCTTTGGCGGCAAAGGTAGTCAAGCGAGGATTAATAATGGAGTGTGGGTCGGGAAATTGCGCTGGGTTTCTTTTCTTTGGGCTTTTCTGGCGTCTACAGAAGCACCAGAGGGTGCAATGTTTTTAAAAAAAAAAGCACTCAAAAATTTTGGAATCTCGCGGGGGGGGGTAAATTCACCATTGTTAGTAAATTACATAGAATTACAGAAGCAACTGAGGCTTCTGTCGTCAGCATAGTTTACTATGTCTGATAAACGTCTGCTCGTTCAAAATGAGATAGGATTGCCTATTCCGCAGGTAAATGCTTATCCTTTTGGCTGATGCATTTAGAAGCCAGGGCAAACGCATCAAAATGAGAACACGCCACGGAACACGTTAAATTGGGTGGCGGCTGCCGAAATTGCATGTTCGACGGAGGAGTTTGCGAATTTCTAGCGTTTTTGCTTCGTTTTGGGGCACTGCCAAAATGAAGATCAGCTGGCTTGAGGCAAAGCCCAGTCAAAATCGACTCGCTTCGGCGTCTTTTCGCCCGTTTTCATAAAAAACTTATTTGGTGCGTTTGCCCTATTTAGAAGCTGTATTGGCGTTTACTGGTTTACCTATAAATCTAGGAATGATGGCTAATACACAATCAGTATCTCCATTTATGGCAAGCTTATTAGAAACCAGTATGGTGGAAAATTATTATGTGAATCATGCTAATATGTATGAATTAGAAGCAGGATACGAATGCTGTTGATAAAGTATGGATTACCTATTGTTTAGCTGCGTTTCAAACATACGTCTGGAGAAGAGATAATGATCCAAAATCAGAGGTTGACAAAGACGCTGAGGATCATCCTGATTTTAAATATACAGGTTTAAATCTAGGCATAACTAGAAGTGACTCCTCCCTTGATAGCTTAGCAGTAGGGGGAGAGGATAGTTACATTCCTTTTGAAACATTAAGAGATTATAGGTCAAGCGGAGCGGTTAACTTTGACTTGTCAGAATATACTGGCAGAAGTATTGCTCACGAAATCGGGCATCAATTTGGGTTAGGTCATTCTGGGAACATGAGTCTAATGAACGCTTCTTTGAATGATACCAACAACGATGGCGAATTCTCTTCTAAACATATCAATTTAATCAGAAGCCGGAAAAATAGCCCTGGTACCCGGCCAAATTAAAAAAATGACTTTGTCCTATCTTGTTGGTTTTTGTATTTTAAAATTAAATTATTCAATTATGAATTTGGCTCGCATTCTTTTTGCAATATCATTTTGTTGCACAACAATTATTGGATTTGGTCAAGATGGCATCAAAATTGAATTAGAGTTACCGGAAGAGGTGGGTTATCTGGAAAACCTCCATTTGAAGTATAGCTTTTCTTATACAGGGGTCGAACCAATTAGCATAAATAATCCTGTGTATAATTGGGAATTGTTTATTAAGAATGAGACATCTTCAGATGAATACTTGATCTTTACAGGTGACAACTATAAAACATCTGATGAGGGAGCCAAT
>Ga0307981_1000241_pt1 | contig 58160 bp, 21 predicted proteins | sample OrgLakmetagen987_FD_201849 | JGI IMG/M metagenome (GOLD analysis project Ga0307981, IMG submission 201849) | Saline water microbial communities from Organic Lake, Antarctica - #987 | ecosystem: Environmental > Aquatic > Non-marine Saline and Alkaline > Saline | place: Antarctica: Organic Lake... | reverse complement strand
ATTAATTTGCATTAATATTCTAATAAATTCACTCTAATAAATTAATTTGCATTAATATTCTAATAGATTTACTCTAATAAATTAATTTGCATTAATATTCTAATAAATTCACTCTAATAAATTAATATTCTAATAGATTTACTCTAATAAATTAATTTGCATTAATATTCTAATAAATTCACTCTAATAAATTAATTTGCATTAATATTCTAATAGATTTACTCTAATAAATTAATTTGCATTAATATTCTAATAAATTCACTCTAATAAATTAATTTGCATTAATATTCTAATAAATTCACTCTAATAAATTAATATTCTAATAGATTTACTCTAATAAATTAATTTGCATTAATATTCTAATAAATTCGCTCTAATAAATTAATTTGCATTAATATTCTAATAAATTCACTCTAATAAATTAATTTGCATTAATATTCTAATAAATTCACTCTAATAAATTAATTTGCATTAATATTCTAATAAATTAACTCTAATTAATTAATTTGCATTAATATTCTGGCCTCAAAAACTATATTAAAGTGTATAAGTAAAATGATATGAAAAATTAATTTGTATTAATTTTCATACTTTTATTGTTTTTTTTACCAACATTTTTTTGATTGTTTAAGTTATTTTTTTTATCAACATTATTTTTTCTGTTAGTTTTATTTTTTTTATTGGTGTTTTTATTTTTAGAAGATGGAAATAATTCATCACTCGCAGATGTTATTTTTTCATTCATTTCATCCATTTCATCCACAACAATTTTATATTTTCCTTCATGAATCTTTTTAAATTTTAATAATTCTACGCTATCTTTGTTATCGTTATCACTGTCATTGTTATTATCACTGTCATCATCATTATTAATATTTTCATTGTTATTATCGTTAAAATCATCGTTGAGATGACCGTTAAGATCATCGTTAAGGTTATCGTTAAGATCATCACTAAGATCATCATTAAGATTATCGTTAAGGTCATCGTTAATGCCATCGTTTAAATCATCGTTAATATCATCGTTAACACCATCGTTAAGATTATCGTTAATGTCATCGTTAATGTCATCGTTGAAATCATCGTTAACACCAACGTCAACATTAACATCATGATTTTCATAATGATCATTTTTGTCGATATTATCATTGTTTTTATCAACATCGTTATTGTGATGTGATGGCATTAATTGATTATAAACTTGGATGACATTATTGATGACTTGTTTCCATGATCTATTATGGATGGCCCATTTTCTAGCTTCGCTTCCAATATTATCTCTCAAAGTTTTATTTTTGACTAATTTTTCTAGTTGTTTACACAGGCTATTTTTATCGTCTGGTTCGCAATACAATCCATTTTTTTTATTAGTTATAATGTCTAAATATGGTTTAAGCTCAGAAACGATAACTGGTATTCCCATTGACATAGCTTCGAATATCTTGTAACTACATGTTGAATTGCACAAATCTGTGTTTTTTCTGGGATATGCGATAATATCAATAATGCTGTAATATTTAGTGACTTCATGAGCGTCAACTGATCCAATATAGATAAAACTCCTCTGAACAATTTGAGATTTAGTTTTAACATGATTTAATATTTTAGTTTTATTAACGCCATCTCCAATTAATAAAAATTTAACATTGTATTCTTTCATTATTAAATTTTCAAGGCAATCGATAATCATCTCAATATTTTCGTAATATGAAAGTGAACCAATATATCCAATAATAATGTTATCATCGCTTATTTTTTTACCATGTTGCTCAAATATATGATCAATAATATCATCAGTATTTTCATTTTTAGTGAAAATATCAACATCCACTCCGTTTAACGATAAATGTGTTTTATTTGATATGTTTTTTTCTTCATCTTCATTATCAGCATAATATTCGTAACATTTACTTGAAAGTTGTTTATTAATGATGATAAGTTTATCTGATTCATCGATGACTTTTTTTTCCATTTTTTTCATTAAAGAAATGTAGTCACTGTATTTAAGTTCTGGTCTCCAATCGATAGTTGATTCGTGCCAAAACCCTCTTATTTCATATATGCATTTGCAAGATGTAATTTTAGATGCATATAATGCCGCTATTCCGTTCCAATAGTTAGTGGTAGCGTGAATAATTTTTGCATCGTAAAAATGAACAAGTTTAATTAATTGCACAATGTATTTGATGAGAAAATCGATGATACCGTTGCTATTGTAATTATCGTCAAATTTATTATTGTCAGAAAAATGAGACTTATTTGTGGATGAAAAATTTTGTGAAAATGCACTATCACTCAATAATTTAACATAGTTAACATTATCCAAACACTTCAATATTTTAAATTCGATTGATTTGTAGTAATCTTCGTTTTTATCGAATGGATATCCATATTTAGTCACTCCGATTAAATTATAATTACTTGAATATTTATTGAGATTTTTCAATAAATTATGACTTCTGATGGTGTACCCATATTTTTCATATTCAATGCTGGAATTCATTAAATATAAAATGTTGGTTTTTTCATTTTCTAAATTGCGGATAGCCAAAGATTGATGGGTATCATTGATTAAATCTAAATCAACTTCTTTACCTGAAAATTTAATTATGTTTTCTTCTCTTAAAATTTTATTATCAAATAAATTGGGATTTTTAAAAAGATCATAATTTTGACTAAACACATGCTTAAATTTTGGAGTAATGTCTTTATCTTTGAATAAGACTTTCATGTAATAATTAGTGAGTTCTAAATCATATAATTTTCTAAGTCTGGATATATCAATATTCCTTCTTACGATACCAATATCGACCATTTGAAGTTTAACATAAAATGGGTCAAAATCTATTCCATGAATTTGGACGATTCTTGTGTTAGGGTTAGTCCTCAAATATATTTTGTAATCATTTAATTTTCCTAAAACATCTCTATAATCGTTTTTATTTAAATTAGTGTATACAACATTAGGAAGTTTAATCATGGGAAATAAATTTTTTTTATTTTGGTCAATTAATTTAATTTTGCATAATTGGGACGAATTTTTAACTTTAATGGCTAAAACATACCATTTATAACCCACCACTTTAAAATTTTGAGAATAATAATTTCCATCAGAAATTATTTCGTCATCAAACGCATCTATTTCATGTTCGGAATTTTGTTCATTGATTTCGTTTGATTGTGTGCCAATTTTAGGGTAAATATCCACGACTTCTGAATTTATTTCTTTATTTATTTCTTTATTTATTTCTTTATTTATTTCTTTATTTTCAGGAATTTTTTTAATAGATTTAGAATTGATAGATCTTGAAACTTTGAATGAGTTATCATTTTTATCATTGTTTACAGTTTTAACAATATGATTTTTGCTGTTTAAAACATCGTCATCAATATCTATTTGATGAGATATTGTATTGTTCCCTTTTACATTTTTAACTTTGGCCGATTTAACTGTCATTGCCACAGGTCCACTTGCGGTGTTTCCAACGTTTACATATTTAATTTTTTTTCCATTATTGAAACGTTCAACAGTTGGATGATAATTTGAATTATTATAATTGTCAGTGGATCTTAGATTATTAATTATTTTTTTCCCATTATCATCATTTTTTACAACATTTGGATTAATTTTAGTAGTTTTATTTTGCCTCACAACTGTAAATTTAGGTTTGTCGATAATGTATTCGTTAGTTTGATTTTTTTTTTTCAATTCTAAAAATTCTTCTTTATTATTAATTTGATAAATTTTTCCATCAATCATCACTTTTTTTTTCGAACTATTCATTTTTTATGCAATATAAATAATGACGAATAAAAAACCCTCATTTAAAACGAGGACAGTGTATTTCTACATTGAAATGATGTATTTTTTTATATTAGTAGTATATTTTTATTAAAAAAGTATATTTTCTATATGTTGTGATATTCTATTAGATGCGCATCCATCCCATAAGTCAATATTTACGTTATAAATTCTTTTACCATAATATTCATCAACCAAATTAATTATATGTTCAGTTTCAAATTTGCTAATTAAAATATTGGTGCCTTGTTCACATGTGATGGGTCTTTCAGTTTCTAATCTGAGTGTAATACAATGAATTCCTAAGTATGATGATTCTTCGGATTGTCCAGCCGAATCACATAATAATATTGCCGAATTGTACATCATTGACATAAATTCTAAATATCCAACAGGATTAATTAACAGTATATTATCACACCCTCTAAAAGAGTCAGATATAATAATTTTAGTTCTAGGGTGAACAGGGAAAATAATTTTATATTTGTTGGACAGTTTAATTAAAGTATAAATAATAACTTTGAGGTTTTGATATTCATTTAGATTTGATTGTCTATGTATAGTAACCAGAATATATTCATTGAATCTAGGACAAGATGAATCAGGAAATTTTAAGGATAGAATGAACGGAGATTCGATAAACAATTGCTTAAATTCGATTAAAGTGTCAATCATAGTATTTCCAACATTAAAGCAAGTTTTATCAATATTGTCTACTTTAACAATTTTTTCATTTATTAAATTATCCATCGCACATTTTTCGGTTGTAAAATGATATTTAGAGTAAATATCTATAATCCTCCTGTTAATTTCTTCGGGCATGTCATTGATAAAACATCTTAATCCAGATTCAACATGAGCAATGGGTATGTTCAAATTATAAGCGGCGATAGCTGCTGCAAAAGAACTTCTAACATCACCGAATAAAATAACTAATGAAGGTTTATAATTGTAAAGTTCAACTTTGACAAAATTAACAATTTGACAAACTTGATCATTTAGATCAGAAGACAATGTAAATTTAGGACATGTGCATTCAATTCTAAATAAATTAATAAAAAAATCAGACATTTCTTTGTCGTGATGTTGTCTAGTGTTAATAACTTTTATGTCGTACAAAATTTGATTTCGATTAGAATGTTTAGTCCCAATTGCATTAGTTAATATTTTATATAATGGAGACATTTTCATAAAATTAGGCCTTGCACCAACAACCATGCATATTTTTTTTCTTTTAAAAGGACTATTATTTTTTTTCATTTTTTTTGATTTTTTTTTGGTTTCTTTTTATTAATAATTAAATTTTTAAATGATGGACGCTTGGAATAATAAAAATAAAATAATGGTAATAATATAAAAAAATGAGAAAATTAGTCCTTGTTCATCATTTAAAAGAAAATTACACTGTTTCATATTCCATTATGATATTATACAAAATGTTTTACTATGAAAAAATATCAAAAATAATGAATGAAGGTGGATATGAGATAGTGACGATGTATAATTATTTAAGTGAAGATGATAAAAAAATAATAATGAATGTGGAAAAAAATTATGAGAAAGATGATAATTATTTTAAGGAAAAGTTAGTGAACTCATTTGATAAGTTTTTAAATGAAGATTTTTCAAAGTCAGAAGATTACAATAATTCGATCTTAATTGGCTTTCATCCAATAGGTTTTGATCGAATTTTAAATAAAAAAAATTTAAAAGAAATAAAGAAAAGAAATGCGACAACAATTATGTGGCACGACGACTTACACTCATTCAACAAACATCATAATTTACCAATAAACAAGGTGTCAATTGATAAAAGGTTCGACAACGTTGATATAATTTTAACTCCATCTACAAAATATTTTGAGAATCTTAAAAGCCCATATTTGAGCAAATCAATATTTTCTTTTTATTGTTTTGATGAGAGATTTTTCGACAAATTAAACAAAAAATGGGAAGATAGAAATAATAAAATAATATTATCTGGATCAGCAAGTCCAAAATATCCAATAAGATCACAATTATTAAACTATTATAGAGATAATTTGAAAAATAATAAATGTCAAGAAGAAAACATAGCTAAGTATATTTATTATTACTCTTATCCAACATCAGACAGATTGAAGAATGAGAAAAAAACAGGACTAAATTATTATAACGAATTGTCAAATTACAAAGCTGCATTTTTATCATTTTTATCAAAACCTACAAATTTTCCATTGGCGAAAATAATTGAAATATTAGCTTCTGGAACTTTGGCTTTCATGGAGAGGAATAATTATTTAGATATAATGGGTTTTAAAGAATTTGTTCACTATGTTCCAATAAAGACAGACAAACAAGGGAATTTCGACTTTAAAGAATTAAACTATTACACAAAATATTTAACAAATAATGAAGGAAAAAGAATAGCAAATGATGGATGTGAATATGTAAGAAAAAACTACACAATGGAAAATAAGTCTAAAGAATTGATAAAAATAATGAATAAATATTAAGTGATAACATCTTTGATGTAATAATTTTTAATAAATGGATCAAATAAGTTAATTTTTTTTTTAATAATGTCAGCAGATTTTTTTTTTTTAAATATTATATTCTTGATAAGTATTCTATTTATAACAATGGTAATAAATTTATCAACAGATTTAACAAATATAATTCTGTTCTGATCATTTATTTTTATTTCTGGTGATATGTTTTTTTTTTTATAAATATTTGATAAAATGCGCACTTTTGGTAAGACATATTTGTTATTTTGAATAATTCTAACATAATTTGACTCACAGTCAACTTGTCCAGAATAAACTTCGAATTCAATCATAAATAAACAATCTTCGCAAATTCGGAACAAATGTAAATCGTCATAAAAATATTTATTGAACCATTTAAATTTAAGGATGTAATAATTTTGATCTCTGGGATTAGAAATATTTGAGTTGGAAAGATTACATGATATAATATTTGGATATATTACAATTGATTTATAATTTTGGAAATGATTAAGGAGACATATATCAGAAGGGAAAACTTTTTTTTTTAGTTCTTTGAGAAATGGGAGAAAAATGTTATTTTTCAAACATATTGAAAATGTTCCACATGTATTTTTAGCGTTATAATATCCGTTAACTTTTGCCAAGTTGATATCAATATCAGTCCACGAATGTTGCGAAGCTCCTAAATATAATATATTCCAATCTTTATAAATATGATTTTTAATCTTGTTGTCGAAATTATCGGAAAAATATATGTCTGATTCAAAAATTAAAATGCTGTTATATTTATTAAAAATTGCGTCTTCTAAAATTTTGATGAAAGAGTGAACATGTCCAAGTGCACCAATCGATTTAATTTTATTATTAACTTTCGAAGTTTGATCCTCAAATTGTTTTTTGAGAGATAACTTACCATTGACCCCTAAAAAATATTGAGCTTTAATATTTTTTTTATTTAATTTATATTTAATATTTTGAAGTTCTGAGTCATTAATATAAAGTGCATAAATATTGTCAATGTATTGATTCAAAATGCTCATTGTTTATAATTGCTAAAAATAAAAATTTAAATATTTGAATGTGTAATAATATAAAATTATTTTACCATAAGTTTTGTACATGTGAATTTTCAAATTACCCTTTTTTTCTATTAAAAAAATCATCACAGCGTAGTTATATGACACTTTAAAAAATTAGTGGTAAATTTTAACAATAATTAAATTTTTCCGTGTAATACTTAATTGTATTTTCTATTCCTGAATCGAAAGATATCGTAACACGATAGTTTATTAGTTTTTCAGCGGATTTAATATTTGAAAATGAATGTTCAACATCTCCTTTTCTTCCAGGAAGAAATTCCGGTTCTAATTTAGATTTCATTTTATTTTTAATATTGTCAAACAATTCAAGGACTGTAATTTTGTGACCATATCCAATATTTATAACTTGATAAAAATGCGAGTTAGATGATAATTTACCCAATGTCGTTGCAGATAAAAAATTAGCTAAAACAACGTTATCGACATAAGTGAAATCTCTTGAGTTTGTTCCGTCTCCAAAAATTTGGGGTTTTTTTCCTTCTAAAATAGCATTTATAAATTTAGGGATTACAGCAGAGTAATTGTTCCCTGATGATTGTCTTGGTCCAAAAACGTTGAAATATCTAAGACCGATAATATGCAATCCATAAAGTTTAGAGAACAATTCAGCATATAATTCATTGACGCATTTAGTTAAAGCATAAGGCGATAATACGGAACCTGTATTATTTTCACATTTAGGGAGATCTTCGTTATCTCCATAAACCGAAGACGAGCTCGCGAATATTAACAATGGAGGTACATGGTTCTGTCTTTTCATGTTGACCATTGATAATAAAATATTAAAAAAACCATCAACATTGCTTTTTTGAAAAAGGACAGGATTATCAATGGACATAGGAACAGAACCAGTGGCAGCTTGATGGAAAACAACATCAACGTCTTTTAAATATTTATAACACACGTCATAATCATAAATGTCATAATTCGTAAAGAGTAATTTCAATTTGCTTGATTTTTTGTCAAAAAAATAGGTTTCATTTTTTTCAGAGCATTGAACTATCTTTAAATTTGAATTAACATATGGCAAGTCAGTTAAATTGCGTAATTTCCCAGTAGATAGATTATCAATAACTTTTATTAAATTAACATCATAAGCAAATAATTGATCACATATATGAGATCCAATAAATCCAGCACCTCCGGTAACTAAAATATTTTTATTTTTAAAAAAATGATCGAACATTTTTGCCATTGATTTTGTCTATAATTAAATCTTTATATATATAATAAAATAATAATGTGTGGCATATTTTTCACAAATGTGTTCTTAAGTGAAGATAAAATAGAAGACATTGTAAACATATTAAAATTGAGAGGTCCAGACCAAACTTCAATTTTGAACAAAAATGAGTTCATATTCATTCACACATTATTGTCAATGACTGGAAAATACACACTCCAACCCATTTTAAAAGATGACGTTTATTTATTATTTAATGGAGAAATATATAATTATGAAAAATATGAATCAGACGGTGAGTATTTGTTAAACGCATATTTAAAATATAATAAAGATAATAATTTGAAGGTTGATTACAATTTTTTAAACGAGCTGGATGGAGAATATGGTATAATAATATGTGATTTTAGAAAAAAACGAATAATAGCTTGTTCTGATATATTTGGAACAAAACCAATTTGGATAGGTTTGAGCGAAAATAAAATGGCAATTTCATCTTATAAATCGTGTTTAGAAAAATGCAAAATGAGAAACTATGAGCAAATAACAGCAAATAGAGTAATAACACTGGATTTTAATTGCAATATATTGGAAGATGTAAATTATCATAATTTTGATTTAAATCAATATAAAAATAATTACGATGATTTCAATAAATCTCTGGAAGAGTCAATATTGAAGCGCACTTCTAATTTAAAACATAAATTATTTATAGGGTTAAGTTCTGGATACGACAGTGGGACGATAAGTTGCATATTGAATGGATTAAACATAAAACACACAGCCTATTCAATTATTGGAAATGATGATATTGAAATTTTAGAAAAAAGGCATAATTTATTAAAAAATAATAAAAATGAAGGTATATTGATAAATTTATCGAAGAGCGATTTTTTAAGAGAAAAAGAGAATTTAAGTAAAATATGTGAAGATTATCACCTAAAAATTGATAATGACGAACATAACTCATTCATAAATTCAATGAAACGTAACAAAGATGATAAAAAGTTTTTTAACATGTGCAAGAATAATAAAAAAACATTATTATCTGCTGATAACGGAAGTGTTGGACTGTCATATATATCGAGAATGGCAAGTAAGAATAAAAATTTAGTTTATTTGTCAGGAAGCGGTGCAGATGAAATATTTAGTGATTATGGATTCAACGGAGTAAAAAACAATAGACATAGTACAATAGCAGGACATTATCCGTCTGATTTAAAAAAAGTTTTTCCTTGGAGAAATTTTTATAATAATACACAAAGAGCATATTTAATGAAAGAAGAATATGTAACAGGATGCTATGGTGTTGAAGGAAGGTATCCATTTTTAGATAAAAAAGTAGTCCAAGAATTTTTATGGTTAAACAATGGACTAAAGAATAAAAATTATAAATCAGTTCTGCATAATTATATGAGCAGTTTTAATTACCCATTTTCAGAATGTGTGAAAATAGGGTTTAATTGCGGAATAAAAAAACATAATAATGGTAAAATAGATGATAAAGAAAATTTAAAAGTGAACGGTAGAGAAAATTTAAGAGTAACTGATAAAAGTAAAGAAAGCGGTTTGATAATAAATATGAATAATTTAAAATGGACAAAATGTTACGAACATGTCGAATATTTTGATAAAACATTAATAGGAAAAATAAAGGATAAGATATATTATTATAATTTAAAATATGTGGAAAAATTTGGAGGAAAACTGTCTAAATGTGAATTGTTTGAGAATATGGTAAAATTAAAAAATGCTCCAAAAATATTAAATGATAAAGGATGGTATAATCATTTTTCGTCATCTTTGATATATTTCTCAACGACTGATGGTTCAGATCCGAAATATAATGAATATTATTATTACTTAGTTTTTTAACGAATAAAGTTCAGTAATTTATCAGCTCCAGAGTTACCAAATTTGATATTGGTAATTTTTAAATAATGGCCAAAATTATTAATCAATTCATTAATTTTATCCATCCATAATTTTTGATCATATTTTTTGCAAACTAAATACTCAGGGAAAATATCATAAAATCCAACATTATTTGTTATAAGTGGTAGACATTTAGACATAATTGCTTCTCTAACATTGTTTGGATTAGCATCGAATAATGATGGGAACAATAGTACTTTACTCTTAAATAAATATTTAGGAACTTCAGAATGAGGAATGAGTCCTAATATGTCAGAGTTATGAGTATTTTTAAACATATCACTATTGGATCCAATTATCATTTTTTTGTATTTATTCATACTTTCATGATTAATAAAAGTAAGAATAAATTCATTATATTTAATTTTTCTTTTAAAATCGGAGCAAATTAAAATTAAATCATATATTTTATCTTCTTTGTTATGTAAATCCGAATTGATTAAAGTTAAATTTTGAGATGCGCATTCGGTTGTATCAATGTAATTAGGATGAATTTTATATTTATAATCGTGATAAATTTTTGTAAAAATATCAAGAGTTAGTTTACTATTTACAATGATTAAATTAGAGCAATTTAAGGATTTAATTTCAATATTATTGACCCTTAATTTAGAAATGAGTTTTTCATCGAGAGTGTTTAAAACCAGTTGAGCAGATATGTTATCATTATATTTCCTATAATAAAGATCAAGAGTGTTTAATCCAGAAACTAAATAAATAATTTTAGAAGTAGGAAACAATAAGCTGGATATGTACGGCGCAAGATAATTTTTACATAGGATTGTCACAGGCTCTCCTCCCAAGTATCTGTATATATGTGTTCTAACTCTAATAACATCAGGGGAACGTTTGTAAGATATTAAATATTTAGGTTCAGATCTACAATCAAGTATTTTGCATTTGAAAATACCGCCAATTTTATCAGGATCACAATCACATGAAGAATTTTCATAAAATAATCCAGCCGCTCTAATTCCTTTGCTTCTAAAATATTTAATTAAATAATAAGCATTAGTGGCTGCTCCTCCGTAACCAGGCCACTGAGTAGAAGTGATTAAAATTTTTTTTTTTCGATCATTATACATCTTATTAAATTTATCATATAAACTATTTTTTTTAGGGTGATCTTTGTTAATGTTTCTTCTTCTAAAAATTTCATTCCATAAATGTACTCCGTACCATTTATCGTCAATATGGACATTAGGATAGTCCGTAATTTTTGAAATATCAGTGTAATGAATAGGGCAAAAATAAAACCAAGGTTTGATAAATTTATGTAAACTAAATTTATCAATACCGTTGAGGACCATAGCTGGTCCAATCTCACCCCATTTAATTTTAGTTTTATCTTTATTATTACTCGACGAATAACAGAAATAAGAAAAATCTGATTTAACTGGACATTTTATAATGCCTGAATTAACAATTTGATGTCCATTTTTATTCTTATGATATTCTGATGAGAAAACATAGTCTTCCTCAAAATCGAAATATTTTAAGCAAATCATATCCATGTCAACCCAATATCCTCCTTTATCGTAAAGAAGTTTAAATCTGAATAAATCTGAAAAAGCTCCAATGCTTCCTTTACCTGTCCCTGCTTCGCTAGTGTAAAAAAATATTTTATTTTTATCAATAATGTCATTCGCATTTTTTAACTTACAATTTATAGGGACAGGTCCTATATCTTCATAAACATACAAATGAAACTCGTGCCCGTGATGTATAAACGAATTGATACACGTGTTTTCCATTAAACTTAATTTTGGACCATACCAAAAACTTTGAACAATTTTATTAGAGTCAAGATGAATAACTTCAGATAAATCATCTTTCTGAGCTAAAGTAGAAATACCTCCTGTATTTCTTGCTGCGACATCATTTAATTTCTCATTTAATTTCCCATTTAATTTCTCATTTAATTTCTCATTTAATTTCTCATTTAATTTCTCATTTAATTTTTCATTTAATTTTTCATTTAATTTCTCATCTTCATAATTCACAGTTGATTTGTTAATTTTATTCGACATATTATTATCGTTATTCGTATAACTCGCATTATCAATCTCTCTAATTTTATTGACGATTTCAACATTGTTTTCAAATTCTTGCGGAAAGAAGTACCCATTGTTTAGATTATAAAATTTAGAAGACGAATACATATCAACAATGTGCTCATTATTATTTTTATTTTTATTATCGAGCAATAAAAAATATTTAGAATAAACACTGTTATTTACGATCATGGCATCAAAAATATAATTATTATTAAATTCATGCTTTTTCATATAATGAGCTCCAGACTCCGAAATAATTTTATTGTTAAAGGGGATCAAAAATAATATATCCCACTCTTTGGGAAGAATGAGCTTCGAATTAAATATGTCAGAGTGAGGTTCTAATAAATCGACAGTATCCTTAATAATAAAAACAGTTGGCAATTTTTCAAATTTTGCATTATTTAATATATTTTTACGAATGAACATTTCGTCCAAATGATAAATACTAAAATTCCCTCTATTATTTTGGTAATCAAAAATTTTATTGTTGTTTTGGATAATTTCAAAGTCAATCTTTTCAAGTTTAAATATGGAGGAGATATTTTCAGATTTTTCATCATTGGTGTGTATGATGAACACTTTATGAATGTAATCTCTCAGGCAATGTTTAATAAAACTTCCATTTTTCAAAACAGTTGGGTAAACCATAGGAACAGGTGAATTAATTTGTTTAACAATTTGCTCATTTGTTGGTGCAATATTATTATCAACGATAATAATTGATTTTTTTTTTTGCAAATTGTTCGTGGGAAATTCTATTTTTTTAACTTTATCATTTTTAACATAATTAAATTTTGCTTTATTGTTGAACATATTTGGAGGATTAAGTGAGTGTTGAATATTTCCCTTTATTGTTATTTTTTCAAATATGTAATTATTGTTTGATTTATAAATTTTATTTTTCGACGCTGTTATATTTTTATCATTAATATTTGTGTGATAGTTATGAAAATTGTATTTTACGATTGAAGATAAATGATTTTTAATTTTATCAGAAATAAAACAATTTTTATCAATTGTGACTTTATCACCTTTGATAATTTGATTATTTTTATAAAAAAAATTGTGGTTATCTAAAGAAACAATTTCATCTGAATGTTCTCGGTAATAAAGTTTAGGATTAGATTGATTAATTTTGGACAATATTTTCGTTGAAATAGTGTGAGTATTGTCACTGTCAAAAAATAAATTCCAGTTAATCCTGTTTAAAATATTTTTGCTCATTCCCATCCCATTCAGGAAAAAGTATTTTTGCAATTGAAATGATTGATTATCGCTAATGAAGATGGTACTCAAGTTTAAAATATTTTTAACAGCGATAAAGTCACACGTGTTTAAAAATAATTTAGACACTGTCGAAAATAGAAATGATTTAGTTAAAAAATCATTGGACTCTAAAAAAATAATTGCATCTATTCCCCTATTGTTAGCTCTTAAATAATTTAGAGAATGTTGAAACCTTTTACCATAAGAAAAATTTGGAAGGATCAAATATTCAAAATCACAATCAGCTACATAATCAATAATTTTATCATTGTCGGAAACGTACAAAATTCCAATTTTAATTTTATCATTGTCATTGCAAATATTCCTTAAATTTTGAATACAATCTTTAATTATAATATTGGATGATATGACGTTAACGACAATCCAAACATTTTTTAAATTATTATTGGTCGAAGTTATATTTTTATTACTTATAAATTTTACTATTTTTTTAACATGTTCTGCATTTCCCATGTTATTTTTCATTTTAATAACATCGATGTGTAGAGCATAACAAATAAATATTTTTTCTCTAATAGGAGAACTAGACTCAAAAAAAATTTTGCATATTTGATTGTTAACCTGATTGATTTTAAATTTGTTAATATTAAAATATTCTCTAGTTTCTTTAACTTTTAAATTATTAATGATCAATTGTAATGATTTTTTTATAGAGTCAATCATTTTATAAATTAAAAGCATAATAAAAATTAAATCAACGAACTAAACTTTTAAACATTAATGTTGATCGTTCAAATTTTTTATTTTTGTCATTTAAATTATTTTATCTTTTTCAATTAAAATATTATATTTGCTATTTTGGTGTTAAAAATTAACAATAAATATATTCGTTTTTATTAGTGCTTGCCATCATAGTAGCATTTATTAAATGATTCAAATATTGTTTATCTTTAATTTTATAAGGGAGTAACTTATTAAAATAATTAATATACTCATCAATATTTTTTAATTTACAAAAAGTTTCAACGTTTAACAATGACAAATGGTCAATCATATATTCGTCTGTGTGTACATTATCATCTACAATTACAATTGGAATAAATTTTGACATGGCGTTTTGAAAAATATTTTTATCAAATTTATTAAGATCAACAATGCAATATTTATAGTTATAATAATTTAAGTCATTCATAGTTTGAAAACCATTAATTTTTAGCTCTTTAGAACCTACATATAATATTTTATTGGACTTAAAATTGATTAATATTTTATCGCGAACATCTAGATGATTAACAATTTTAAAATTTGTACTTATCAATGAATTATTAGTTACCGTAAATACATTTTTCCGATTAATTTTAAGGTCATTACAATGCACTAGATATATTCTACTCTTATAGTTATTTAATATTTCATTACAATCCTCATCATTCACGACAACTATGTCAATTTTTTTTTTCTTAAAAACACTGTTTAAGGAAGCAATATCCCCACAATAATAATTATTTATCTTTTTATCATACAATTTGGACTTATAATATACGATGTTAATTGGATAAATATTATTACCAAGATGGTTAATATGGCATGATTTATTAAACAAATCGAAATTTTTTAATTCTAGTTTAAAAGGCGAATTATTAATTTTCAAATCTTTTAAATAATTAGAATATGTTTTAACGGATTCATAATAATCACCATCAATGAGTAAACAAGGAAATAAGTTAAACAACGATAATTCATCATCGGACAAATAATTAGAGATAGAAATACTTAATTTATTATTGATATTTAAGTTCTTGCCTAAACATTCATCATAAAACATTGAAAATGTTCCGAGTAAAATTATTTTAGATATTAATATTTTAATTAAACATGGTACAGGCAAATTGTCATCAGCTATATTAATTTCATTTAATAATGAAGATTTAACTAAATAACACCCATTATTACATTTATTATTAAATATGAAGGTTGCCATATTTTCAAAAGAATCGTATCCTGAAAATATTGAAGTTGATTGTTCATAAATATCAAGAACGTTTTTAAGATTATAGATGGAGCCTTTATTATAAATAAAATCATAATTCCATGTTACGTATTTACTTTTATTTTTTTGTTCAGATGCCTTGTAAATACTTTTAAAATTGTCATATTCACTATAATCTATGTCAATACGTTGATCATTTGGTATGTTTTTAATAATATTAATTTTTTCTTTGTTTTTTATGTTGAGAAAAAAAATTAACACTTGAACATTTTTCAAAGTTTGTGATAAAATAGAGCATATGATATCATCGTATTTTTTAATTATTAATTTAGATATAATTAATACGATGGTGACAGACGGGAAATAATATTTTCCAAAATTTAATTTACAGATATCTACATGGTCACCATTTAAGTAATTGGATATTATGTTATTGGCTTTATGCAATGATTTTGATATATTTTCGTGGGAATAGTTTTGCTTAATAATGTGACCAGAATATTTAGAGTCAAAGTCAACATCAATCATCAAAAAATCGCCATTATAGTTTTTAATTTTATCCACTATAATTCCAAAAGTTTTATTAATTTGATTAATTCCATCGTTCATCATAATACTTTTTTTCGACGATGAAAGTTTAAACGAATTGTACATTTTATCAAAATTATCTTTTAAAATTGGATTTTTGTTAACTGGATGAGGAAGAGATTCATAATAATAATTAGGCCTCAATATAGAATAATTTTGAATAACTCTTTCTCTAAGATTATCGTCTTCGATCCCTCTTCCTTCTATTAGATTCGAATATCCATTTATTTCCGAAAAATCAGAAACATTAAACATCGTTACACCTCCAAAAATTTGATCATAAAGGATTTTAAAGTAAAACTGACCAACATATTTAGATAAATGAGTAGGTGAAAGTGGATAAATATATTCAGAATTTATGGGCAATAAATCGACATCATGAAAACAAAAATAATCAAAATATTTGCTTGTTAAATAAAATCCAATGTTAAACAAAGCAGCTCTATTAAACAAATTATCGTTATTTTGATTAATGACAAATACGCTGTAGTCAATATTTTTATCTTTCATAAATAATTTAAAGTGATTCATAAAAATAGATAAATGTTGTTCTCTGTATCTATAACAAACAATTACAGCTAGTTTAAAGTTGTAAGAATTTAGATTAATATTTTTTAAATATTTGTTGTTTGATTTATTAACCATCAAACAAGGACAAATAACATTTTTTTTTAAATTGCCATAATTTAGAATGGTGTTAATAGACTTATTTCGAATGTCCATTTCGTTTTTTATTAATTTTAATGACCTCAGATTAATTTTCACACAAAGAGACGAATATTCATTTTTAAGCCTATTTTCAGACTCATTGATTTCAACTATAGATAAATTAACATTGAAACCATCAACGTTATGAGATAAAAATATAACATCACCATTGACATTTTTAGATAATTTGTTATAAATATTGTTAATTTCTTTGTGTTCCGAGAAAGGATGCCTAATGATCAAGCAATTATTAATATTATTATCTATACAATAACACGCAACGCAATAATATGAATATGAGATTAAATAGTTTTGAATAGATTTAAAATCTTTGTCGTTTTTATTTTTTAATTTATAAACATTCTCAATCATATGTTTATTAAGAGTTAGTTTATAATAACTCCACCGTACACAAATGTTATCGTTTTCACGATAATTATCAGGAATCCAAAAAATATGTTTGAAATTTAAAATTCCATCATTTTTATTTTTTATAAATTTAAAACTGTAAGAATATTTGTTATGGGCATATTTATATCCAAATTTGTCATCTGATTTTTTGATATGATTTATACTTTTATTATCATAATTATTGTGTACAATGGTATCGATATTTTTGTGATCACCACAAGTTATACTTTTAGGATGAGTTTTTTTGCTAATTTTGTTATGATTAATTTTCCGGCAACTGCTATTTTTAACTATTTCACAATTGTTTTTAGCATTATTTAATCCGTCTAATAATTTATCGGATGACTCGAAATTAAATGATGATGAACTGTTACCGAGTGGACAATTATCCAAATACGAAGAATCGCAGCGATCGAACTTATATTTTGGATAAATTTCAAAATTATCATTGTGATTAATATTCATAATACCCTTTAACATTAATTCAAAATACAAAGAAATTTTTTGGAGAATTTTGTCAGATTTAATTTCATTAATTGCCACATCATTATAATTGTGGTTTAAACTCATAAAATTGTCAACATCGAAAACGACTTCACAATAATAACAATTACTAACATATTTTGATTTTAAAGAGGGATCAAGATTATTAATTCTACCGGAAATAAATTTATCAGAAACAGCAAACGCAAAATTATTCGATATGTGATTTCTGTTAATTAATTTAACGTATTGTTTGTTATAGAATAAAACTTTATTTGGCGTGAATAATTTGTCAGGATTATTTGAATTTAAATTTAAAATATCGTTAAATTCAATATTAAGTTTATATTTTAAATTTTTACCTTTCTCCATTTGTTTAAAAATAAGATTACAATTTTTAAATCCATAAAAATGAGTTGATTCATTATAATTTTTTGATATTTGTGAAATAAAATTGAAATACAACAAATGATTAGAGTTCAAAAATAACGATATGTTAAAATATTTTAAATAATTTGAGTTTTTTAAGTATTTGATGATATCAGTTATTCTATTGTCAAAAGTAGAATCAATTATTTTAAACTCAACATCGTTAAACTCTTGACTATAAATATTGTCAAACATTTTTTTAATATTTTTTTCACAAGTAAAAATAATAATTTGAGACATTTTACTTTGATTAAATATGGATTGAACCAATTTTTGCAGGACGCATTTATTAAATGATCGTTCAATTATGTTGATGATGACTAATATTTTATTTCCATCGTTAAGTAAGTAGTTAATTTTTGTAATGGAGTTATTAATACCAGGTGTTATTTTCGTAATGTAAATCGAATCATAATAAATAAGCGTACCTGTTTGATTTTTTTTTACGAAAAATAAATTTTTAGATAATTTGCAATTTGTAGATAATTTAGAAATAATACAATCAATGTTCATGAGATAATAAATGCAGATGTTAACTTTTAATTTTTAGTCGTCGATGATTATGATCTCAAACTTTGAAACATATAAACCAATTATAATTATATTTAATTTTTATTCTCGCAGTAAATATATAATACAAATGAATCAGAATTACGATGAAAGAGCTATGCTTTTTATACTTTTGGGGGTATTTTTATTTATTTGGTGGTGTAATTTAAGATCGAAAAAAGAAGAAAATTTTGATTCAACAGGGAGCGAAGTGTTAATTCCACATGGGTGTCCGCAATATGGATTAAGGGGGGATTTATTACAATCGAGAGATATTCATGATTATTATATTTGCGATAAAAGACATATGGTCCTAAATAAATCAGGAGGTTTAGTATGGGAAAGTTGCAAATCTCCGGAAAAAGAAGGAATACAAAATTGCAAAATAATAAAGTGTCCTCTGTATAATAATTATTACGATGACGATGATAAATGTTATATGTGTGATTCAAAAGAACTTAAAAGAAAAATCCCCGACATACATCCGCACTAAATAAATTTATAATCGATAATATAAGTTATAAGATAAGTTATAGAACAAATTAGCAAATAATGAAATTAGATAAAATATATTGCATAAATTTAGAAATTTGCAATGAGAGAAGAAAACTAATGATGGATCAATTTTTAAAAATGAAAATAAGCAATATTGCGGACATGATAAGTGCAAAAGATGTGGAAGACGCAAAAGATGCAATAAGATTAAACTTACTGTCACCTGAAAAAAAACTAATAAAAAATTTGCCTCAGATAGCCATATCTTTGTCTCATTATGAATGTTTTAGGAAAATATTAATAAGTGATAATGATATTGCTTGCATTATGGAAGATGACATAATAATGGACAAAAATATGATGGCAAAATTAAAACATTTATTAAATGAAAACATTGAAAACATGGTAAAGACTGAACCAGTTGTAATATGGCTAACAGGCTTAAAATCAATAAGAAACTGCGATAAAAACATTTTAAATAACCCCCCTTCAATTATAAATATAGGTCCACAATATGGAAACTGTATGTATATAATTAATAAAAAATTCATAAGAATATTGATATCAAGTTATTTTCCATTGTCTTATCCATGTGACGATTATATGAAGCTCATCATAAGAAAAAATAAAATAGAGAGTCGCGCTGCCGAAAAAAATAATAAATCTTCGTTTGCCAAAATACAATGTTTGTCAATTTTACCAGTTTTAGGATATGATCTATCATCAGAATATTATAAAGAATACTGGACTGAAAAAGATAAAACGACTAGGAACAGATTTAATAGATTGTCCACTACAGGAATGTCATTAAATAAGTATATTGGTTCGAATGAGTATTCGGAAAGAAAAATAAATTTATCAATTGATCCGTTAATTGATGTTCCGGAGTCGATGATAAATAAAATAAATTTAAATTTTGACAAAAATAGATTACATTTTAGAGTGGGAAATTTTTCAAAAATAAGTGAGTCGTCGATCGTTAATTTTGGATATTTTGATGGAAAAACAGCAGTGAGTAAATTTCCATTTATTGTTAATTCTGTAAGAGGTCCAATTACAAGATCAATTTTGTTAAAAAAGGGAGTAATGTGTTCCGAAATATATTGTGATTTCTACCTTTTAACTTCATTACTTTATCCGATTAAAAATTCAAATGAGAACCTAAAGGAAGATACAAAAGAAGAAAATATGGAAGACAAAATAAAAGAAAAATACGAAACAGAAAATGAAAATAAAAGTAAGATAGTTGAAAAAGAAGAAAAAAGTACAATAAATGAAGTAAAAATAGAAATTGAAAAAAAAGTAAAAAAAGAAGCAGAAAAAGAAATTGAAAGAGAAGTTGAAAAAGAAATAGAAAATGAAATAGAAAATGAAATAGAAAATGAAATAGAAAAAAAAGTGGAAATGAAAAGAAAAATTTGCGTAACAAATAAAAAATATTTCGACAAAATAAAAAAACATAAAAATTTTAAAGGTTCAGTTTGTCATTTTGAAATAGAAACTTTTTATAATACTAATCATTTATCAAAAGCTCTTGAAAAAGTAGAATGGATGATCACCGATAATATAAATTTGGCGATAATATGTCATTCTTATTTTATAAATGTGGCAATAATTGAAACGGATAAAACAAGTCACTTTGAAGTTAATGATTACTATATGTCTTTGGACATTCCATCTGTAAAAAAAGACGGCAAGATAAACATTTTGAAACATGAAAATTTCGAAGAAAAATGTTTTGATTTTCCTCAACCATCAAAAGAAAAAATAATTAATTTGCAAAAAGTTGGAGCTGAATTTGTAAAAATAATAGATAGTTTTTATTTCGAGAAAGAATAATTATTTAAAAAACTATCGATGATTGGATCATTAAATGTCCAATCGCTGCGAAAAAAATAAATTGATTAATTTTACTTCCTGAAAGTTTATTATTTTTTAAATTATCATATGTGTACATTGGCACATGAATTTTTTTATTTTTCCTATAATAGGGCAGTTTTAATTTTTTCAATTTAATCATATATAAAAAAAATGTTAATCAACGCATAAAATATTATCACAATTAATTATGATGTTTAACATTCTTCTTCATTTGGAATGTACATAATTAAAACTAAAACTACAATGTAAATAACGGAATGGGCAACTATTCCTTTTTCATTTGCACAATTTTTAGTGAGCAATTCTCCAAGTCCACCTTTAACGGATATATCATTTGTTAAAGAATAAAGTGGTCTGCTTGATAGGAAAAAGTAAATAAGTGTACTATATATAGAATATTTAAGAATAGTCCATCTGGATAATTCATTTTTTTCTTGGGATGATTCTTCTTCAGTAAATAATAAATGTTTGTATCGGTTACATAAATAAATTACAAGGTAAATAATTGCTGAAAAAGCAAGTGTGTGGATAAGTATTCCATTAGATGTTGGACACCCGTCACTAAAAGTATCTCCGATTTGTTCGTTTGTAACATCATAAACAAATTTGCTATTTACAAGCCACATAACAATAGCTCCACATGTGGAATACATAATTTTTTTTTTCAAATCGGCACTCATTATCGTTTATAATTCTTTTATATATTATCAAAATATTATTATTTTCGTTCATTGTGAAAATATTATATATTCTTTTGGTAAAATTACATTATCTAACCAGTATAATATATAACGAACAAATATGAACATTGATAACATATCAAAAGAAACTAAAACGATGTTGTGTATAGGAGCAATATTGTTAATATCGCTATTTATATTGGAAACAATGAAAACGAAAAATTTAAACACTGAAGGAATGTGCGATATATCGAATGATAAAATGCATTGCATACATCCACCTTGCATTAAATGCGATCAAATAAAACATCCATTGGATACATATTTAAAAAAATTAAAATTGAGAAGAAAATATGTTGATGGCTACCTATATTAAATTTATTTTTAATCATCTTCCTCATAGATAATCTCGTTTAATGAATTATTTTTTAAAGAATTTGAAATTTCAAGAATATGATCGTCAATGTTTTCACAACTATCGCAACCATCGTCATTATTACTTTCATTTTCATTTTCATAATCATAATCATTGTCTCTTTCATTATCTCTTTCATTATCATTTTCATCCTCATTATCACTTTCCTTTTTTCTTGCGCAACTATTGTAGATATCATTATTAAAGTCGTTCATTATGTCCATTAATTCTGAAGAATTAAAATTTTCAGCTTCACTATTATCATCATCTAAATTATCATGATCATAATTATCATCATGATCATTCTCCAAATTATCTTTATCATTATCATTATCATTATCATTATCATTATCATTATCATTATCATTATCATTATCATTATCATTATCCTCTTCGTTTTCGTTTTCGTTTTCATCTTCATTTTCATCGTCATCTTCATTTTCATATTCATTCTCATTTTCATATTCATTTTCATAGTCATCTTCATTTTCATCGTCATCTTCATTTTCATATTCATTCTCATTTTCATATTCATTTTCATAGTCATCTTCATCTTCATTTTCATTTTCATTTTCATTTTCATTTTCATCCTCATTATCACTTTTCTTTATCATTGTGCAACTATTGTAGATATCATTATTAAAGTCGTTCATTATGCCCATTAATTCTGAAAAATTAAAATTTTCAGCTTCACTATTATCATCATCTAAATTATCATGATCATAATTATCATCATGATCATTCTCTAAATTATCTTTATCATTATCCTCTTCGTTTTCGTTTTCGTTTTCGTTTTCGTTTTCGTTTTCGTTTTCGTTTCCGTTTTCATTTTCATCTTCATTTTCATCGTCATCTTCATTTTCATATTCATTTTCATAGTCATCTTCATATTCATTTTCATCTTCATTTTCATCCTGATTTTCATATTCATTTTCATTGTCATATTCATTATCATTTTCATTATCATTTTCATTATCATTTTCATTATCATTTTCATTGGAATGATCATCATCCTCTTTTTCATTATTATATTCATTTTTATCCTCATCATTATTGGAATAACTATAAGAATCTTCACAATCATCTTCTAAATTGTTTTTATTATAATACTTATCATTGTCGCACTTATAATAATTTTCATCATCATAATCATTCATTCCATTATAATTTTTGTTATCACAATACTCACTAAAATCACACTCATCAATACGATTATTAAAATCATTAACATCATAAATGTAATATTTATCATATTCATCTATGATATTTCCACCATAACATTCTCCTACTTCTTTGTTAATTTGTTCCTTAGTTTTACATTCGTCATTAATATTGTAGTTACGAATAATTTTTACATTTTCAAATTTATCTTGATTTTCAGAATGATTATCTGCTAACATTCCTAAATTATTAATTAATTTTTTATCAATGTGACTAGTTCTATTAAAAGTAATATTATTTAAGAGTGGTATTTTATCTTCAAGAGTAAAACTAAACTTTCTTTTATTTTTGTTAAAGTTAAATGTGCCATCATTACAGGGAGTTACGTTATTCTGGTTAAACAATTTACCATAATTATTAATTTCTTGTGAAATATTTTTGATTTTATCTAAATAATAATAATTAATCTCCATCTTTTGTTGTGGTAATAATACTTCATTTTGGTAAATAAGTTGAATCATTTCAGTTTTAAAAATGGACATATTTGGAATTTTATCTATTACACTTTTAATAAAATTTATGTTTTTTGACTTTTTAAAAGTTTGAGATAAAGTGCGAGTTAATATTTGTTCTTGATGCTCATGACTGTATAATTTAATAAAATTATTGACGATGGAATAATTATTCCTGTGTTCGATGATTAAATCAATGGTCAATTCTTTTTTTAAATTTTCAAAGTCAAAAAAATATATTATATTTATAAATTTAAGGATAATTTCATCGGAGCATTTGGTGTTTTTAATCGCTAGATTTATGGGTTTATCATAGTTCAAATCGAAACAATCAACGTCAATATTTTTAAAATTAACAAGACAATGATTAATAATGTTTGAGGACGCATAATTAGAAATAATGTGAATAGGTTTATTTTTATATTCAGAATATTCGTCAAAGTCAACACAGTTGTTAATCAGGTGCAAAATGGAATCATCATTGAAATTAGTGTTTAACAATATGACCTCAAGGACTGTTTTTCCAAAAATGAGAAGGTTATTATATCTAAATGGTATTTTGTAATTTAATTTAATGCCAGAATAATTGGTTAATTTTAAATGATGCTCGAAATTATTTGAAAGGCAACAATCATTTAACAAAGAAAAAAACTCATTTGTAAAAAGGACGAACGGTTTTTTAATTTTAAATTTTTGATTTTGAAATTCAGGGTGCTCATTTAAAAATTCTTTCACAAGAAGTTTAATTGTTTTCACCGATTTAATTTTTTTTTTCAGATGACGTGAATTTTTAAATTTTTTATCATTTCTTAATAAATTAAATAATGCCGTTCTTTCATAAATAATTCCATCTTTATAAACAATAGGATCATTGTATATTAAGTTAGTAATTGGACATCGTAAATATTTAAAATATGATTTCATTATTTTTTATAATATGTAACTTATATTATAAAATATAAATAGCACGTTAATATACTAAGATAATATATAAAATAGAAAATATAAACACAGATAAACAAAAATGGAGAGAATAAAAAATTTATCATTTAATCAAAAAAGAGATTTACTTTTATGTAACACAGATAAAATATGCGACGTATACTCATTGACTCCAAGTTTCGAAAAAATATTATCATGCAAAGGTGACGATTGCAAATATACAAATAGTGTGAAAATGTATAACCAAGCGAATATATTTTTACTTTGTGGTCAAAATAATATTGGTGATAACATGATAAATTTATGGGACATCAGCGAACAAAAAAAATATAGAGAGATGAACTTTGACAAGGAAATATTAAACAGTGAACTGGTCATAAATGAATCGTCAGTAATGATGATAATATTAAGCAATGATATGGTTACTATTTTTAACCATAAATGGGAGATGTTGTATAATAAAGAAACTTGCAAAAATCCTTTAGGATTGTTAAAAATAAACGATGGTCATAAAGAAAGTGAAAGATTAGTAATTGCGACCTTGGGGAATAAGATAGGATCCTTAATTATTTGGTTACCAGAAGAAGAAAAAGAGACTTTAATACAAGCGTTTGATTCAGAAATATCATCCATAGGATTGTCAAGAGATGGATCAACGATAGGTGTAAGTTCAGATGTAGGAACAGTAATTAAAGTGTACAATGTTAACAAAAACGAATTATTATTTGAATTAAGAAGAGGGACAACATCGACAACTATATATGACATAGCTTTTAATTATGATTCTAAAATATTAGCTTGTTGCAGTGGTAACGGAACAGCTCACATATTTGAATTATGCAATGATGTTTATAATAAAAACACTAGATCAATGTTGTACACAATATCTGGAATATTGCCAAGTTATTTTAGTTCCCAGTGGTCATTTAAAAAATTTGATTTAGAAACTAAATCAAAAATAAAATGTGGATTCGATGGAGAAAACAAATTACATATTTGTTCTTATGATGGAATATATTATCGAATATATGGTAACGGGAAAGAATATGACAAAATGGATAAATATTCAATAAAAAAAATTTAGAGAAACAAATGCCCAAAAAATTAAACATGTCTTAATTAGTTTAAATTGTTATCAACATCTTTTTTAAATATAAACAATCATAATAAATATTTTATCTGCGAATATATATACTTATGAAAAGTGGCGATAAGAAGGATCACTGCTACAAATGTAAGTGCAATCACAATAAGAATGAAGGTGGAAATATTAACGATGAAAATCACAACAAAAATGTTAAACATTGCGTGAGATATTACAAAGGTCCGATAGGTTCAACGGGTCCAAGCGGTCCAACGGGTGATACGGGAGATATAGGTTCCGTAGGCCATACAGGAGCAACAGGAGAAAAAGGGACATTGTTCAAATGTGGAGAAATTTTAAATTCAGGGACAATTTTCCCAACATCTGGATCAAAAACAAATTTTCCGGGGACAATAATTGGAGAATTATGTTTAGCATTGGACACGGGTGATTTATTTGAGTGGGATGGGTCAACGTGGCAACTATTGATTCCGCAGCCAATATTACCTTATTTATACAGGGACATTGTTAATTCTAAAATATGGAGAGTTGTATCGGTTGGTGACATGGTTGAACCTTTTGAGTGCCGTGAAGATGATATATTTATAGATTTAAATACAAACAATATGTTTATTTTTAATAGTGGATGTTGGAATTTAAAATCAAATTTAAAAGGAGAAACAGGAGCGAGAGGAGCGACAGGTGAAAATGGTTTAACAGGTGCGACAGGTGCGGTTGGTGCAACTGGAACACTAATAAAATGTTTTTCAATCGAAAATAATGGATTATCGCAAAATAATCAAGTATCCAAAACATTGAACCCTGGATCATTTGTGGGTGAGTTGTGCTTATCTGTTTCAACGTCGATATTGTTTGAGTGGACAGGTGTGTCTTGGTTAATTTTACCATCGCAACCCAATAGCCCTTATTATTACTTTAGTGAAAATAACAATGTAATTTATCACGTAACTAATTTGGGAACAATGGCAACTGAAATAGTGTGCAACGAAGGAGATTTTTTAGTTGATTCAAACACATCAACGATGTATCAATATTTTAACAATCAATGGGTTTTAAAATGTGAATTAAAAGGAGCAACAGGTCCAATTGGAAACGATGGCATAAATGGTCCAACCGGTGAAATCGGACCATCAGGGACTGAAATTAAATGCATTAACTTAAATTCCAAAGGAAGCGTAGTTCAACAATCATCTGATAAAACAACAATGTCTGGAACTTTGGTTGGAACTTTGTGTTTATCATTGGATTCGAGTGATTTGTTTTACTGGACAGGATCATCGTGGACGTTAGTAAACCCACAACCAATAACACCATATTATTTCAACGGCACTGATAATAATAAAATTTATTTAATCACAAATTTAGGAGATTCTGCTGAAGAGTTAATTTGCGACGAAGGAGATTTATTGATAGATGAGAACAGTGGCGACATGTACGCTTATCAATTAGGAAATTTTAATTTAAAAAAATCATTGAAAGGAGAAACAGGAGCAACAGGAGAAACAGGTTCAAAAGGGTGCACAGGAGCAACAGGTGCAACAGGCCCATCTTTTAATTTTTTCATTGAAACAGGAACAGGTCCAACAGGTGGTACCATTTTTGGACCAGCACAAGTAAACCAAGGAGACACTGTAAGATTTTGGAGTTCGTTTTTAGTAATAGATGGCGCAACTGGGAGCGTACTAGTAAATATCGAACCACCTGCGGGAGCATTGGGTCCAACAGGTACAACAGGATCCGAAGGCCAGACAGGAACAACAGGTGCAACCGGACCCGCAGGCCAGACAATAAATTGTATATCTGTTTATGCAAACGGAATAGTGTTAAATAATTCCTCGGATAAAGTGGCTAATTCCGGAAGTAAAATAGGAGAATTGTGTTTAGGGTCAGATACAGGAACATTATTTAAATGGGATGGAGCAACATGGGAAATAGTAAATCCTCAACCAGCAACTCCTTATTATTACAAAAATGAAAATAATGATCAAATTCATTACATATCTTCAATTGGTTCTCAAGCATTTATTTTTGAATTAAATAACGATGACATTCTAATAGACACTAACACATGCATTTTATATAAATATTCAAGTGCAACGCAATCATATGACCTTGCGTGTAATTTAAAAGGAAATACAGGAGCAACAGGTTCCGCTGGCCAGACGGGAGCAACAGGAATAGCAGGTCATACAGGTTTAACAGGAGCAACAGGGCCAGGTTTAATGGGAGCAACAGGAGCAACCGGAGTAATTGGCGCAACAGGAGCAACAGGTGCAACTGGAACTTTAATAAAATGTGTAAGTTTGGAAAATAGAGGATTAGTTACAACATCTTCATCTGATAAAGGATCACTGCCCGGTTCATATTTTAGTCAATTATGTGTAACTTTAGATGATTCAACCGTTATGAAGTGGAACGGGAACACTTGGGAAATATCAAATCCTCAACCAACAACACCTTACACATTTTATGGTGAAAATAATAATAAAATTTATGAAATAGTCCAAACAGGAAATCCACCAGTTGAGTTCATTTTACCAGAGGGAGATTTTATAATAGATGAATTAAGATGCGATATGTATAAATATGAATCTGGAATATGGAATTTAGTGTGTGAATTAAAAGGTAACATAGGTGCAACCGGATCCGTAGGTAACACAGGAGCAACAGGATCCGTAGGCCAAATAGGCGTAACCGGACCAACTGGAACTTTAACATCTTGCGTCGAAATAGCCAACGAAGGTATGTCAATTCAAACAGGGTCAGATAAAAACACAATTCCAGGAAATTTTATTGGTGAATTATGTTTAACCGAATCAGATTCAAATTTATTTATTTGGGATGGTTCAAATTGGTTGATGTTGTCACCACAAACAATACCACCATTTTATTATTATGATGTGACTTCGCAAAAAATTTATTATGTAACTTCCTCAGGATCACCATCTGAAGAATTTAAAACAATGGAAGGAGATTTTTTGATTGATAAATCAAAATGTAGAATGTATCAATTTATCAGCAGTGCTTGGGTATTTGTTTGCGACCTTCATGGAAAAACTGGGGCAACAGGATACACTGGTCCAACTGGACTTCAAGGAGACCAAGGTTTAACTGGCGAAACAGGGTTAACAGGTGCGACAGGTGAAACAGGAGCAACGGGAGAAACAGGATTAGCAGGCCAAACAGGAGCAACGGGACCAACGGGGACCAAAATAGAAAGTATCGATATATACGGTTCAGGAAACACATCTCCAAACGCATCGTCAAAAACAGGAACAACAGGTGCATTTATAGGTGAATTGTGTTTAACATTGAACGATTCAAGTGTATTTGAATGGACTGGAACAACTTGGTCATTGTTAACTCCGCAACCAGTGACACCTTTTAAATTTTTCGATACAGTTAATAATGCAATTTATAATATTGTCAACGGTGGGAATCCATCAATACTTTACGGGCTGATGGAAGGAGATTTTATAATTGACGAAGCAACTTGTAATATGTATAAGTTTGTCAGCAATACATGGATTCTTCATTGTGAATTAAAAGGAGAAACAGGTGCAACCGGTTACACGGGATCCAAAGGCCAGACCGGTCCAACTGGATCCGAAGGCCAGACAGGGTCAACAGGATACACTGGTTACACAGGAAATACAGGTCCACAAGGAGCAACAGGTTTAACCGGCCAAACAGGAGCGACAGGAACAATGATAAACACTTTTTCAATTGGATCACAAGGGACAACTAATTCAACTTCAGCAGGAAAACCATCTGGAACAGTTGTAGGAGGACTATGCCTCGGACTTGATAATTCAGCAATATTTGAATGGAACGGTTCCACATGGCAGTTGGTTTCTCCACTCCCAATTTTACCATATTATTATTTAGATTCATCTACTGACATAATTTACTGTATAACTTCATACGGATCACCATCAACAAATTCCCTAGCAAGGGAAGGGGATTATCTAATCGATTCAGGGACAGGTAACTTATATCGATATAATGGAACATCATGGGATTTTATCGCATCTTTAAAAGGAGTTACAGGAGCAACAGGTTTACAAGGATACACAGGATTGCAAGGAGCAACAGGAGTAACGGGTTCAACAGGTTCAACAGGATATACAGGTAACACAGGAACAACAGGTGCAACAGGACAAACAGGACCAACAGGACAAACAGGAACTATAATAGAAACACTGCCGATCAATGCAAGCGGAACAACTAATCCAACATCATCAGGAAAACCAAGCGGTGCGACGATAGGTGAATTATGTTTAGGATTAGACGATTCAACATTGTTTGAGTGGACAGGAGCAACATGGCAAATAGTATCACCTCAACCATCAACACCGTTTTATTATTTGGACAATACAACAAATGTAATTTATTGCACCACATTGGGAGGAACACCGTCGATAGAATACGGACTAAAAAATTGTGATTATTTAATTGATTCTAATTCAAGTAACTTTTACAAGTTTAATGGAACATCATGGGATTTAGTATTATCATTGAAAGGTGAAACAGGTGCAACAGGATTACAAGGAGCAACAGGTTTACAAGGTGAAACAGGGTTAGCAGGCCAAACAGGAGCAACAGGTTACACTGGACACACAGGTCATACGGGTTCAACAGGTTTAACAGGATCCACAGGAGAAACAGGACAAACAGGAACCATGATAGAAACATTGTTTATATCCACAACAGGTTCAACGCATCCAACATCGGGAGGAAAACCAGGAGGTTTTGTAATCGGAGAATTGTGTTTAGGATTAGATGACTCAACATTATTTGAATGGAATGGGACAACGTGGCAAATAGTATCTCCCCAACCAACAACACCATATTATCATTTAGATATCACAACAAATGTAATTTATTGTATTTTATCAAGTGGATCACCTTCAGTTATTTACACGTCAAGATTAGGAGATTATTTAATTGATTCTGGAACAGGGAATATGTATCAATTTAATGGGACATCGTGGGATTTAGTTATTTCATTGAAAGGAGAAACTGGAGCAACAGGACTTCAAGGAAACACTGGTTTACAAGGAGAGACTGGAATCGCAGGTCAGACAGGTGAAATAGGAGCAACGGGTGAAATAGGAGCAACAGGAGCAACAGGAGCAACAGGAGATACAGGAGCGACAGGACAAACAGGGACTGCAATAGAGACACTTCCTATTAATTCGAATGGATCAACAAATCCAACATCAGCAGGAAAATCAGGAGGGACAACTGTTGGTGAGTTATGTCTAGGATTGGATGACTCAACACTATTTGAGTGGAATGGTGCAACGTGGCAAATAGTATCTCCTCAACCAACAACACCATATTATCATTTAGACAACGCAACTAACATGATATATTGTGTGGTGTTAACAGGATCACCTTCGGTAACATATGAATTGAGAGATTGTGATTATTTAATGGACTCAAATTCAGGAGATTTTTATAAATTTAACGGGACATCATGGGATTTTGTTATATCTTTGAAAGGAGAAACAGGGAGCACTGGTCCAACAGGATTATTAGGCCCTTTTGGTCCAACGGGTGCAAGCGGTTTGCAGTATTCGTTTTTTATAGAAACAGCAACAGGTCCAACGGGCCCACCGTTAACAGGCCCATTTGAGGTAACAGATGGTGAGACCGTAAGATTTTGGAGTACATTATTTAACGTATCTGGAACATCTGGAAGCGTTTTAATCGAAATAAATCCTCCAGATGGAACATTTTTTGGTTCTACAGGACCAACGGGTTATACAGGTTATACAGGTTATACAGGCCCAACTGGACAAACAGGAACAATAATAGAAACATTAAACGTGGGATTCAATGGGACGACTAACCCCACATCATTCGGAAAATCAGGAGGATCAACAGTTGGAGAATTATGTTTAGGATTGGATGATTCAACCATATTTGAATGGAACGGTGCTACGTGGCAAATAGTGTCTCCTCAACCAAATGTTCCGTTTTATTACCGTGATTTAGTAACAAATGTTATTTATTGTGCAATATTAAATGGATCACCAACAGTTGAATTTACTTCAAGAGTTTGTGATTATATGATAGATTCTTCTAATGGAGGATTGCATAAATATAATGGCACATCGTGGGATTTTGAAATATCTTTAAAAGGCGAGACAGGATCAACGGGACCAACAGGATCACAAGGACTAATAGGGCCAACAGGCTCGCAAGGATTAACAGGCGCAACAGGACCAACAGGTGCACAAGGATTCGCAGGCCAGACAGGTGCGACAGGTGCAACAGGTGCAACAGGTGCAACAGGAACAATAGGACCAATAGGACCAACGGGTGTGCAAGGGATAACTGGTACAGCAGGTGCAACAGGTGCATCTGGGACAGAAATCAAAAATTTAGAGATAAGATTATTTGGAGAAGTTGTTTCACAAGTGTCGGACGTATCTTTGGCATCTGGAACAACTGTCGGTGATTTAAAATTGGCCCTAAATAATTCTAATTTATACGAATGGGACGGGGCAACATGGCAAATAGTGTCTCCTCAACAAGCAACCCCGTATAATTATTACGATAATCAGAATGATCAAATTTATAATGTGGTGACATTTGGATCAAATGCGATATTAATAGTGTGTGATGTAGGTGACTTATTAATAGATACCAACACAAGTGATTTATACATTTACGGTAACTCTAATAAATGGGAATATCAAATATCTTTAAAGGGACCAACCGGTGCAACCGGTCCAGGTGGAGGAGGTGGGACTGGTAGTTATTCGTGGTTTTTAGAAGTTGCCACAAGTGCAACCGGACCACCATTATTCGGACCCGAAGAAGTGACCAACGGTGAAACAGTAAGATTTTGGAGTTCAGCATTTGGAATAACTGGATCAACTGGGAGTATTTTAATAGGAATAGATCCACCTCCTGGCGGATTTGCAGGTCCAACAGGTGCTCCAGGAGTTCAAGGGAATGCAGGTCCAACTGGTGCACAAGGAATTCAAGGAACTCAAGGGAACGATGGATCAACAGGATCACAAGGATCACAAGGTGTTCAAGGAAACGATGGTCCAACCGGCCAACAAGGTGTTCAAGGAAATGTTGGCCCAACCGGCCAACAAGGTGTTCAAGGAAATGATGGCCCAACCGGCCAACAAGGTGTTCAAGGAAATGATGGCCCAACCGGACAACAAGGTGTTCAAGGAAATGATGGTCCAACCGGCCAACAAGGTGTTCAAGGAAATGATGGTCCAACCGGCCAACAAGGTGTTCAAGGAAATGTTGGCCCAACCGGACAACAAGGTGTTCAAGGAAATGATGGTCCAACCGGCCAACAAGGTGTTCAAGGAAATGATGGCCCAACGGGAACGCAGGGAATTCAAGGAATTCAAGGAATTCAAGGTTTGCAAGGAATCTCTGGGATACAAGGTTTACAAGGAAATGATGGCCCAACAGGTACGCAAGGACTTCAAGGTAATAATGGCCCAACCGGAGTTCAAGGAAATAATGGCCCAACTGGAGCTCAAGGGAATGATGGACTAACAGGGCCAACTGGTTCTCAAGGAAACGATGGACCAACAGGTGCTACCGGACCTGCCGGAGACGAAGGAGAATTTGATGCAATAGTAGGCCCAACCGGTTCAATACAAGATGCAATAGATGTAGGAGCATCAACGATATTATTATTAGATGGGGAACATATAGTGACTGAAACTATATTCCTTCCATCTGGAACTAGTTTAGTAGGACAAAGTAAAGGTGAAACAATAATTTCTTTCGGTTCTAGTTCAAGTTCTTTGACAAGTGATGGATTAACTGGAGGAAGATCAAGGGAAACAGCAGGAACCATAAATTATTCAAGCGGATCAACTACAGTGACAGGATCAGGGACGATATTTACAAACTTAATATCAGGAGATTACATAAAATTGGGAGATGCTTATTATGAGATAGATTCAATAACAAATAATACCAGCCTAGAATTAGTAAAAATATACAGAGGAAAAACGAAAACAGGTGAACCGTATACAGCGCAACCAATGAACAAAAATATATCAATAAAAAATTTAACTTTGATATTGTCAGATACATTCGCTTTGATATTTAGTTCAACCAGACATGTTTTGATCACAGACATTTGCGTGTTAGATTCCGGTGTGATTGGTGCAGATGATAATATACATTATTTATACTGTGATCAATGTTTCAATTCAAATGTTACAGTTGAAAGAGGGGCTTCGTCAGGATATTTTATCAATAATTCAGTGGGAATATTGTTCCAAAATTGCATAGCTAAAGATTTCCAAGATAGAGGTTTTAGGATAGTTAATAGTGAAGCAATTATAGTGGACAATTCAACAGCGATAAATAATTTTAGAGAGGGGATAGAAATATCCGGTTCGTCATCATCGGTGACGATATCAAATTGCAGATTTTCAAAAAATAACGGTGGTGGTGTTCACGTATACGGAAGTTCTTCAAATGTGGTAATAAGTGGAAATTCAATATTTGACAATGGATCAAATGGAATAGAAATAGAAGCAGATAAATGCACAATAACGTCAAATAATATAACAAATTCATCGAGTGATGGCATTCAAGTGTCTGGAGATGGAAATATTATTTCAAATAATTGCATTGATAATTCAGGATTAGAAGGAATAGATGTCAATGGGATGACAAATGGCCTAATATCTGGAAATTATATAACAGGAAGTGGAGATGATGGAATATGTTTTTCGAATGGTGATAATATTGTTGTTAATTCGAACGTGAGCACGTCAAACAGTGACGATGGTTTATATTTATCTTCAAATAGTTCAAATAATTTAATCACAAGTAATTATTTTCAAGGAAATGGAGGCGCATCAATTGATGACGATGGTCCTGGAAATACAACTGCGAATAACAAAACTTAATTAGTTTTTTTAAATATAATTTTTTTTTCTCATTTTTAATTTATTAAGACTATGAATGGCAACAACAAATCTTTAATGATCCCTCGATCAAACAGTGTAAAATCAATATGTTTAGATTTATTCGGAAAAACTATTGATTTGTTATCTAATATGAATTCTGTTGTTGGAAACGTGGGTGACATTTGTTTAGCTTTAAACGTTGCTTTAATTTTACAGTGGGATGGTGGGAATTGGGAATTGATTACTCAACCAAATTTTCCTTATTATTATTATGACGAAAACAGTAAAAAAATATGGTACGTGTCAAATTATAACGAAGTATGTGAAATTGAGGATGATTATTTTGGAATATTTTTAAATGAGAAATCTTTAGATGTTTACAGTTTTACTGGTTCACAATGGTGTAAAAAGACAAATGGATCTGGTTCAACTGGATCAACTGGACCAACAGGCGCAACTGGCCCTTATGGAATAGGATCGATAGGTGCGACTGGTCCAACTGGATGCGTAAGTCATTGTTACGTAGGAACAACAGGATGTTGCGGAAATAAAATAATTTGCGGAAATATAGGGTCAAAAGGAGAAGCAAAAGAATCAATCATAGGTATATTTTCAATATCTGGAACTTCGAATGACCAAATTAATTTATCTGTGGATGATTCAATATTATATAAATGGAACTCATTTAGTTGGTCAATTTTAAACCCTCAACCATTAAGTCCATATTATCATAGAGATGATACGCAACAACAAATTTACTTGATAGCGTCGCAAGGGATCGAAGCAATGTTAGTGTCTTCAAAAGATTGTGATATATTTATTGACAAAATAAACAATGACTTATATATTGGAGACACTGGAAACACATGGGTGCACCAATGTAACTTAGTTGGTCCAACGGGTTTAATAGGTTCAACTGGATCCGTAGGCCGGACTGGGAACAGTGGTTCAACAGGTCCTACTGGTCCAACAGGATACACAGGTCCGACAGGTTTAACAGGATACACAGGACCGACAGGATTAACGGGATCGACAGGATATACTGGGCCGACTGGAGATACAGGGCCGACAGGATTGACAGGTCCGACAGGAGAAACAGGATGCACAGGATACACTGGACCGACAGGTTTAACAGGACCTACAGGAGAAACAGGTCCGATAGGTTCAACAGGTTCAACAGGATACACAGGACCAACAGGATACACAGGAACCACAGGATACACAGGTCCAACAGGATTAACGGGCCCATCTGGTTTTGTGGGTTCGACAGGTTCAACCGGACCAACAGGTTTAACTGGATCGACGGGATACACTGGACCAACAGGATACACAGGACCAACAGGTTTAACAGGTCCAACAGGATTAACGGGACCAACAGGTTTAACAGGATCTACAGGATACACAGGACCAACAGGTTCAACAGGACCAACGGGACCAACCGGATACACAGGTCCGACAGGTTTAACAGGACCAACAGGTTCAACAGGACCAACAGGACCAACCGGATACACAGGTCCGACAGGTTTAACAGGACCAACAGGAGAAACAGGAACAGAAATTAAATGCATAAGTTTAAACAATCGAGGTAAAGTAGCATCAGAATCTTCGGATAAAAGTTCAATTCCAGGATCTTATGTGGGTGAATTGTGCCTGACGTTGAGTAATTCAGAAGTATCAGAATGGAATGGTTCAAATTGGTCAAATTTATTTCCTCAGCCACTTAATTTAACATATTTTTTGGATGAAATGAATTGCAAAATATATCAACTTAACACAAGTTTATCTTCAATAGAATTAATTTGCAGGGTTGGAGATAATTTAATTGATGATTTAAGATGTGAATTGTATGAATTAAATTCTATTTTAGAATGGAAAATAAAGTGTAATTTAAAGGGAGAAACAGGAGACACAGGTTCCACAGGATACACTGGACCGACTGGATATACTGGACCGACAGGTTTTACTGGCTCGACTGGATTAATGGGAAAGACTGGACCAACAGGATTAACAGGATCAACTGGACACACCGGACCAACAGGATTAACAGGATCAACAGGAACAACTGGATGCACAGGTCCAACAGGATACACAGGTCCAACAGGATACACAGGGCCAACAGGATACACAGGAACTACTGGATTAAGGGGTTCAACAGGATACACAGGGCCAACAGGATACACTGGACCTACTGGAACAACAGGATGCACAGGTCCAACAGGTTTAACTGGATCGACGGGGTACACTGGACCAACAGGAGAAACGGGACCAACGGGATACATTGGACCAACAGGAGAAACAGGACCAACGGGTTTAACAGGATCCACAGGAAACACTGGACCAACAGGAGAAACGGGACCAACGGGATACATTGGACCAACAGGAGAAACGGGACCAACGGGTTTAACAGGATCCACAGGAAACACTGGACCAACGGGATACACTGGACCAACAGGTTTAACTGGACCGACGGGAAACACTGGACCAACAGGTTTAACTGGATCGACGGGGTACACTGGACCAACAGGTTTAACTGGACCGACAGGATACACAGGGCCAACAGGATACACAGGGCCAACAGGATCAACAGGAGAAACAGGACCAAGCGGAGAGCCAGGGACAGAAATTAAATGTGTAAGTTTAAATAATCGAGGTAAAGTAGCATCAGAATCTTCGGATAAAAGTTCAATTCCAGGATCTTATGTGGGTGAATTATGCTTAACATTGAACAATTCTGAAGTGTCCGAATGGAATGGTTCAATTTGGTTAATTTTATCCCCACAGCCATTAAATTTAACATATTTTTTGGATGAAATGAATTGCAAAATATATCAACTAAACACAAGTTTATCTTCAATCGAATTAATTTGCAGGGTTGGAGATTATTTAATTGATGATTCAGGATGTGAATTGTATGAATTAAATTCTATTTTTGAATGGAAAATAAAGTGTAATTTAAAAGGAGAAACGGGTCCCACCGGATACACTGGACCAACAGGATACACTGGACCAACAGGGCCAACAGGATTAACAGGGCCAACAGGAGAAACAGGACCGACTGGATTAACAGGTCCCACTGGAGAAACAGGTCCGATAGGTTTTACTGGACCTACAGGATACACAGGTCCGACAGGTTTAACAGGTCCGACAGGTTTAACAGGTCCTACAGGTTTCACAGGTCCTACAGGTTTCACAGGTTCAACTGGAGAAACGGGACCTAGAGGATACACTGGAACAACAGGATACACTGGCCCTACAGGTTTTACAGGTCCGACAGGTTTTACAGGATCAACTGGAGACACAGGACCTACAGGACCGACAGGATTCACAGGTCCCACCGGAGAAACGGGGCCAACTGGATCAACAGGACCCACCGGATCCACAGGATACATCGGTCCAACAGGATACATCGGTCCAACAGGTCCAACAGGATTAACAGGTTCTACAGGAAACACTGGTCCAACGGGAGAATCAGGGGAAGAAATTAAATGCATAAGTTTAAACAATCGAGGTAGGGTTGCAGCACAACCTTCCGAAAAAAATTTAATCTCAGGAGCTCATATTTCAGAATTGTGCTTGACGTTGAGTAATTCCGAAATATCAGAATGGGACGGTTCAAATTGGTCAAATTTGTTTCCTCAACCACCTAATTTAACACATTTTTTAGACCAAATAAATTGCAGAATATACCAACTTAACACAGGTTTATCTTCAATTGAATTAGTTTGCAGGGTTGGAGATTATTTAATTGATGATTTGAGATGTGAATTGTACGAATTGAATTCTATTTTAGAGTGGAAAATAAGGTGTAATTTAAAGGGAGAAACAGGAGACACAGGACCTACAGGATTTACGGGACCTACAGGATTAACAGGCGCGACAGGATCCACTGGATACACAGGGCCAACAGGATTAACCGGCCCTACAGGTTCAACAGGGAACAGGGGACCGACAGGATTAACAGGGCCGATCGGATTAACAGGTTCAACAGGATACACAGGATCAACAGGATACACAGGATCAACAGGATACACAGGACCAACAGGATACACAGGACCAACAGGATTAACAGGTTCAACAGGGTACACGGGACCTACAGGATTAACAGGACCAAGCGGAGAGCCAGGGACAGAAATTAAATGTGTAAGTTTAAATAATCGAGGTAAAGTGGCATCAGAATCTTCAGATAAAAGTTCAATTTCAGGATCTTATGTGGGCGAATTGTGCTTAATATTGGACAATTCAGAAGTGTCTGAATGGAATGGTTCAATTTGGTTAATTTTATCCCCACAGCCATTAAATTTAACTTATTTTTTGGATGAAATAAATTGTAAAATATATCAACTCAACAGAGGCTTATCTTCAATTGAATTAATTTGCAGAGTTGGAGATTATTTAATTGATAATTTGAGATGTGAATTGTATGAATCAAATTCTATTTTAGAATGGAAAATAAAGTGTAATTTAAAAGGAGAAACAGGGCCAACAGGTTCAACAGGTCCAACTGGATTAACAGGTCCGACGGGTTCAACAGGGCCAACAGGAAAAAGAGGTCCAACTGGAGAAACAGGGCCAACAGGTTCAACAGGTCCAACAGGATTAACAGGCCCTACAGGATACACCGGTCCGACAGGATTAACAGGTTCTACTGGATACACCGGTCCAACAGGATACACCGGTCCAACAGGTTCAACAGGTCCAACAGGATACACCGGTCCGACGGGTTCAACAGGTTCTACTGGAGGCACAGGTCCAAGAGGAGAAACAGGGCCGACAGGTTTTACAGGTCCAACCGGATTAACAGGACCAAGAGGATACACGGGTGCAACAGGATTAACAGGACCAAGAGGATACAATGGTGCAACAGGATTAACAGGACCAACAGGGTACACAGGTGATACAGGATACACAGGTGCAACAGGTGCAACCGGATATACAGGGCCGACAGGTTTGACAGGTCCAATGGGAGAGACAGGGCCAAGGGGATTAACAGGACCGACCGGATACACGGGACCAACAGGATTAACAGGACCGGCAGGATTAACAGGTTCAGTAGGAGATACAGGGCCAACGGGATTAACAGGTTCAGCAGGTTCAACAGGGCCAACAGGATTAACAGGACCGACCGGATTTACAGGGCCAACCGGTAATAACGCAAAAATTCAAAGCGTAAAAATAACAGATGAAAAAACAGTTGGAACAAATGGTGGTAATTTAACCCCTTCAACCTGGAATGTGAGAGATTTAAATACAATATCAGGAGAAAATACACCATCGATAGTTACGTTATCATCGAATCAATTTACTTTAGTTCCGGGAACATATGTGATAATAGCAAGCGCTCCAACTTACAGAGCAAGAAGCAATCAAATGAGATTATTTAACATTTCAGATTCAATGGTTGAAACAATGGGGACGACTGAGTATTGTAGAGCTAATGTTCAAACGAGGTCATTTTTAAATTGGACGTTCACTATAACATCATCAAAGGTTTACACAATACAACATAGTAATGAATCATCATCCGGATCGACAACAGGTGGAATTGCTTATGGAGTAGAAACGGAAGTGTACACAAGCGTTCACATATTAAAAAAATAAAATATTATACAACTAAACAATAAAAACATCAAGAGCGCAAAAATTTAAATTCCAAATACACTGTGGCAAAATAAAGGGAAATTATAATATATGTTGAAAACAAATAAATAATAATGACAAATTAAAATATAAGTAAGAAAGAGATGTCTTACAGGAATAAATATAGAATATATTGCATAACAGAAAAAAAGTGGGTAAATGGGTGGGGCACGTCAGAACCTTCAGAATGCTATAATAATAATGAGCACACTGTAAATGAAAATAGTTGTCAATTAGTAGAATATGACTCTGTGGAGTACGTAAGAGATGAATCATCATTAGACAACACAAGCGTAAAAATATTATTGACTCAAACTGGAAATAGGATGATAACTCTTCCAGATACAAGTGACATGATAGTAGTGTGCAATATGGACCAGACAATAACAAACAAAACAATAGATTGTAGTAAAAATAGCCTGACGAATATAGAAGAATCATCCATTCCAGATAAAATAGATGCGAACAAGATTGCGAATGGAACGGTTTCAAACACAAAATTTCAATATATAAATTCGTTGTCGAGCAATGTTCAAGATCAAATAAACAACCATTTATCAAACACAATTAGTCATGGAGTGTCAGGAAATATAGTGGGAACAAGCGATTCTCAAATTTTAACAAATAAAATATTTTCAGATGATTCGACACAATTTCAAGACAATGAAGATAATTCAAAAAAAATGAAATTAGAGTTGGGCAATTTAACAACAGAAACAACAAGAACATTAACAGTACCAGATGATGACATGACAATGGTGGGTGAAGAAACAGTTCAAATTTTAACAAATAAAACAATAAATGCTTTGAATAACACTTTGTTAAACATATCAAACTCAAATCTATTAAGCGGAATAGATGCGAGTAAAATAGGAGATGGTTCAGTAACAAATTCCAAATATCAAAGGATAAATTCATTATTAAGTTTAGCAACAGGAATATCAGATTTGCAAACGTTGACAAACAAAAATTTAATAGACAATGCAACAAATTTTCAAAATAATGTAGACAACACAAAAAAATTAAAATTATCAGTTGCAAATGTGTCATCGTCGACGACGAGAACGTTGTTAGCTCCAGATGCGAACACTACAATTTTGGGGACTGATTCATCTCAAACAATAACAAATAAGAATATAAATGCGGAATATAACACTATAACGAACATAACAAATTTAGAAATATCGCCATCAGCAGGAATAGATGCCTCAAAAATAGCAAATGGAACAATAACAAACTCAGAATTTCAATTTTTGAATAATTTGACAGGAAACGTTCAATCTCAAATAAACAACCATATATCAAATGCATCAACACATGGGATATCAAGCACAATAGTTGGTACAGATGAATCGCAAACTATCTCTAACAAAAATTTAGAGGACGAAACAACTTATTTTGTGGACAATAACGATAATACGAAACAATTTAAGTTTGAAGTATCCGGAATAAGTTCAAATAGTGCGAGGACGATTACAATTCCAGATTCTGATTTGACCATTGCAGGATTAAATACTGTTCAAACATTAACAAATAAAACGATAAATGCGTCGAATAATACAATAACAAATATATTAAATTCAAGCATATCAGGATCAGCGGAAATAGACTCTTCGAAAATAGCAGACGGAAGTGTGTCAAATGCGAGATTTAAATATATTAACAGTCTCACAGGGAACGTTCAAACGCAGATTGATGATCACTTACAAGAATCATCGACTCATGGAGTGTCAGGGAACATAGTTGGAACAAATAACGAGCAAACGATGGCGAATAAAACTTTTATAAGTGACTCTACGTTATTTGAAGATGAAACAGACAGTTCTAAAAAATTCAAATTTAATGCATCAAATGTGAATATATCAAGTACAAGGGAAATGACGATCCCTGATAAAAACACAACTTTGGTAGGGATAGATACAACACAAACGTTAACGAATAAAATAATAAATGGTGTAAATAATACTTTAACAAATATATCAAATTCTAGTTTATCTTCTGGGATAAATTCGTCAAAAATAGGAGATGGAAGTGTATCAAATGCAGAATTTCAATACATAAATACTTTATCAAGTAACGTTCAAACTCAAATAAACAATCATTTATCGAGCACTTCAACTCACGGTGTGTCAGGGAATATAGTGGGAACAAGTGATTCGCAAATATTGACTAATAAAACATTGACAGATAATACAACAATTTTCCGAAATAACACGGATAATACTAAAAAATTAAAATTAGATTTATCCGATATATCATCAAATACATCAATAACTTTAAAAACCCCAATTGAAGAAACAACAATATTAGGGACAGATTCAAATCAAACAATAACAAATAAAACAATAAATGCACCAGATAATAATATAACAAATGTACCAAATACAAGTTTATCGCCCGGAATAGATTCATCAAAGATAGCAGATGGTAGCGTATCCAATACAGAATTTCAATATATAAATTCATTGTCAAGTAATGTTCAAGATCAAATTAATGCGCACACTTCATCATTGAGTGTTCATGGAATATCGAGCAATGTAGTAGGAGAGACAGATGATCAAACATTGTCAAATAAAATATTAATTGACTCCTTGACACACTTGAGTAATTTTACAGACAATACAAAAAAAGTTAAATTTAATTTATCGAATTTGACAACTTCAAATGTTAGAACATTGACAGTTCATGATAGCGATCATACTTTAGTTGGGAATAGTACAACTCAGACATTGACAAATAAAACAATTAATGCTCAAAACAATACACTTCAAAACATAGCAAATAATAATATATTGAATTCAGCAGGAATAGAATCTACCAAAATAGCGGATGGGAGTGTATCAAACACAAATTTTCAATATATAAACTCATTGTCAAGTAATGCTCAATCTCAAATAAATTCAAAGGCAAATCTAGGAGCGAATTCAGACATAACAGGATTAACAGGAATAACAGAGTCAATAGGTACCCCAAAATACATAGATTTTAATTTAACAAGTGTAACTCCAGCAACAAGAGAAGCTAGATTATACTATGATGCAGATGATAAAGCGTTGAGTTATAAACCATACACGACAAATATGGATGTAACTCTAAACATAGGGCAAGAATCATTAATAAGGGTTATAAATGTGACAGGTGCTCCAATATTAAATGGTCAAGTATGCTATATAAACGGTTCAAATTTAGGATATCCATCAGTTGACTTAGCACTTGCAAATAACATAGATACATCATCGGTGGCGGGAGTATCCACGCATGATATATTAAATAATGAAATAGGTTTTATAACTAATTTTGGAATTGTGAGAAACATGAACACGAGTTCATATTCAAATGGTAATTTAATTTATTTATCGGAATCTTCTCCAGGTTCATTCACAAAAGTAAAGCCGGGTGAAGGATATCAAATAACCAAAATAGGAAGAGTGATATATTCTCATTTATCTGAAGGTAAAATATTTGTAATTATAAATCTTCAAGGTTCAATAACAAACGATAATTTAATTTTAAAATCAATAGGGACCCAGTGGTGCGATGGATTATCAATATTACCCAAAGAAACTCCAAGTGAAACAATAAAGTATTCCATTGGTAATTATTATATATTGGGATTTTTAAAATCAATATCGTCACCGGGAGATTATGATTTATCGAGTAGTTTTTCAACATTGTCAAACAATGAACATAGATATGTCAAAGTATATGTAGACGGTGACGAAATAATAAAACACTTAAATGGTTCAAAAGTAAATCGAAAATTTAGGCCAGAACCACCACCAGATCCGACCAGTTCAGTGGTGTTGGCAATGATTTTAGCTGTAAAAGAGACGGAAAACATTGCGATAACAGATAACTTAATATTTGATTTTAGGGATTACGATCCAGATTATGTTTGCAAAGATAATTTCGTGAAGTTAAGTCGCACTGATTATGATTGTAAATATTTAGAGAATTGTTTTGAATCAGGGAGTTCAAAATTATCGATTAGTAAAATAAATGAAGAAGGTGATGAAAAATTAAGTATTGATGTAGAAGAGGAAAATATAGATGTGAATAATTTATCTGGAACATTAAATGTGGGAAACGGAGGAACAGGTGTGGGAACATTGAATTTAGGAAAATTTTTAGAAGGAAACGGATCAGACAACATAATAACAACTAAAACAGTGCCAACAGGCGAAGTAGTGGGAACATCCGATTCTCAAAGATTGATGAACAAAAATTTAAATGATTCGAATAATTATTTTATGAACAATTTAGATAATTCAAAAAAGATAAGATTAAATTTATCTTCGGTAACGACGGGGCAAACTAGAATATTGACGATACCAGATTCAGATTTAACATTAGTGGGTGCATCAATAACTCAAACATTATTGAATAAAACGATTGGTGATAATTTAAATATGAGCTCAAATAAAATAGTTAATTTAGGAACTCCTGTTAATAATAGCGATGCAGCTAATAAACTATATGTTGATTCTGCATCTCAGGGGTTATCTTTTAAGCAATCAGTTTATTTAGCAACAACGCGCCAGTTAAGTTCCAATTCATCAATAAGTTCAATTTCACATAGTTCAACAGGAGGAGTAAGTGGAAGAGGAAGATTTGCAGGAGTTTTGATTGTGAGTAATAAATTGTCGGTAGATTCTGTAGATATGAGTTCATCTCTAAATGATGAAAGAATACTGATAAAAAATCAAACGAACGAAAAAGAAAATGGAATATACACATTAATAATAACAGGGACAACTTTTATTTTAGACAGAGCTTCCGATTTTGACTCAGATTTAGACGTAAAATATGGAAATTATACGTTTTGTGAGAATGGCGAAGTCAATGCGAATACAGGATTTATCTTGACAACTGAGAATCCAATAACACTGGGAGGTAATTCAGGAAGTAACATAGAGTTCACAATGTTTTCAAGAGGAGAAACAGTTCAAGCGGGAGACGGATTAGTTAAAGTAGGTCAAATAATAAACACAGTTGGTTCAACAACAATTTTATCAAATGCGGATTCTTTAGAAGTGAAATCATCTGAAACGGAGAATCAAGTATTGATGAGCACTGGGAATTTATCAGAAGCGGCCATTTATTCATCTCTTCCTTTGGGAAATTCAAACTCAATATCAGGGGTTTTGGGATTGTTTAATGGTGGAACAAATTCGTCTTTAATAGTTGGAACAAATAGAATAATGATAATAAATTCAAGTGGAACAGCGATGGAAAGTTATAACATTCAACCCGAAAATTTAGTAACATTGGCGAATGCTCAAACTTTAACAAATAAAAACTTAGCGGATAATTCAACAATTTTTCAAAATAATCTAGACAGTTCAAAAAAAATGACATTTGATCTTTCAAATTTATCGACAAATATTACGAGAATGTTGACGATTCCAGATTCAAACATTGTCATAACAGGGACGACGACAAGTCAAATATTAACTAACAAAACAATAGACGCATCTTTAAACAATCTCCAAAATATAGTAAATGGGAATATCTCGTCAGGAGCAGGAATAGATGCGACCAAAATAGGAAATGGTTCAGTGAGCAATTCAGAGTATCAATATTTAAATGGTCTAACAAGTTCAATAGTTGCAATAAATTCAACCCAAACGTTAACAAATAAAACTTTAGCGGATTCATCAACTTTAATTCAAAATAGTTCTGTAAATTCAAAGAAAATGAAGTTTAACTTATCGGACATATCAACAAACGCAACTAGAACAATAAATATTCCAGATTTTGATTTAACAATTGTTGGAACATCTGTATCTCAAATATTATCGAATAAAACGATAAATGCATCTTCAAACACAATTTTAAATATATCGGATTCAAATATAATATCCAACGCATCCATAGATGCAAGTAAAATAGGAAATGGAAGCGTATCAACATCAGAATTTCAATATTTAAATGGTTTAACTGGAAACGTACAAACACAAATAAATAATCATTTATCAAACATAAGAAATCCACATAACGTAACAAAATCGCAAATAGGATTAGAATATGTAGAGAATATAAAAAATAATTTTACTTCAGAAAGGAACCCATCAAATGAAGACGATGAGAGTGATGGATATTCTATAGGATCGATTTGGGTAAATCAAGTGCTAAATAGCATTCATTCATGTGTTGATCCGAGTAAAAAAAATGCGATTTGGACAGACAATTCGTTGTGGAAAAATTCAGAAAATCATATCCACCTAAGTGACGATAGAAAATGCGTATCAATAGGATTAAGCGAGGCAAGTGACAACCGATTTCACGTAAGAGGATTTGGTACAGATTCAAAAAGAAATTGGATGAGAGTCGATGGTGGCGAAAAGAACGATTCAGGAGCAGTAATTTATACTTATTATGGAAAAGATGAAAATTTTGCTCCGATCATAGTGTTATCAGATTACGATAATCCTCCAAGAATAATGTTTCAACAAACTGGATCTGGAACGGAGGAGTCACCCGAATATAGTTCTTGGTTTGGAATGTCGAAAAACTTAACTAATGATTTAGAAATAAATGGTGGGAATTTAGGAGTTGGTGGAAGACCGTCTTCTAAATTGCATGTTCATGGTAGTATAAATGTGACGGGGAAAGTTGATGGTAGAGATATATCTTCCGACGGAGAGATATTCGACGAGCACATTTCATCTTCGAAAGTTCACGGTATATCGGGGAATGTAGTAGGGACAAGTGATTCCCAAACTTTAACAAACAAAATAATAAATTCAAATAATAATACGATAACGAATATATCAAATTCATCAATATCATCGAGCGCCAGAGTAGATGCTACTAAAATAGGAAATGGTAGTGTATCGAACTCAGAATATCAATATTTGAGTGGTGTAACGAGCAATGTAGTAAGTTTAAATAATGCTCAGACTCTTACAAACAAAATAATAAACGGAAGCAATAATACGATAATAAATATATCGAATGGTAGCTTATTATCAGGGATAGATGCATCCAAAATAGGAAACGGTACAATATCAAACGTGGAATATCAATATTTAAATGGGATAACAAGCTCAGTAGTGAGTGTGAGTGATTCTCAAACATTGACAAATAAGACTTTCACAGATTTAATCACTCATTTTCAAGACAACAGTGATAATTCTAAAAAATTTAAATTTGCAGCGGGAGGCATATCCTCATCAACAACAAGAACTCTAACAATACCAAACGAGAGCACGACAATAGTGGGAACAGCAACAACACAAACATTAACGAATAAAACGATAAATTCGGATAATAATACAATCAGGAACATATCAGATTCAGAAATTAAGTCAGGAGCGAGTATAAACGTGACAAAAATAGCAAATGGCACAATATCGAATTCAGAATTTCAATATTTAAACGGAATAACAAGTGGAGTAGTAAGTTTAGGAAATTCTCAAACTTTGACAAATAAAACAATGATAGATCAGTCAAATAACGTGACGGCAAACAGTTTAAGATCAGCAACAACAAGTATATTATTATCATCATCATCCGCTCCGACAAGAGGTGAAATATTGACAGCGACGTCATCTACGACAGCAGAGTGGAAGCCAGCGTCTTCATCAGAAAGCGTATTTGGAAGTGAATATTATTATGATGAAAGTTTAAAGGAAAGCGGAACAACATCTTCATCGTATGAATTAAAATTAACTTTAACAACTGGATTATTATCAGGAGGCAATTATAGAATTTCATGGTTTTATAACTACAGAGCGACTTCAACATCAGGTGACTTTGTCGCAAGAATAGAAATGGAAGATAGAACAATAATAATGGAGCACGAGCAAGAAGTAAAAGATTCAGGTTCAAATATAAAACAACAGGGAAGTGGTTTTAATAAAATAACTTTGACTCCTGGAAAAAAAACATTTAATTTAAAATATAGCAACGCATCATCGAGGGCTAGTTATATTTCCAACGCAAGAATAGAAATATTTAAAATATCTAATTCAAAAATATAAGAAATGTTATACTCATATATTTATTCAAAAACATCCGATTTTTCAGGGAACATAAACTTGGATAATCTACACTCGGAATTAAAAGGAAGCAGTTTATCAGTTAAAAAATTCGACGGAATATCTATCAATGATGATAATGTGAAAATATTATTTAATTTAGAATTAACTCCAGAAGAAGAAATGGTTTTATCATCTTTAATAACAAACCATAATTCAGTGGAAAAAATAAACGTAAAAGTCAGAGACACGTTATTATCAAAATTTGTGACTGTGAATGAGACAGTTTATAAAAAAATTGTTACTTACATGTTTAAGAAAGATATTTATAAAGGGATATCAAACATAAAAGTGATAAGTTATATGGATTCGAGTGTAACATCTTACGATATAAAAATATATAACTTAACAGAGAATTCAGAAATATCGACAAGCAATTTTACAAATGTGAAAGAAAATGCGAATGTAATAAGTGATTTGCCGTCTTTTGGTAACTTTGAAACATTAATAGAGATACATATGAGAAGAAATGGGGGTCCATCTAACTCGAAAATTTATATAGATTCAATTATATTCGAGTTAAACTAAATAATGTCAGAGATTAATAAATATCGATTATATTGTGTAACAGAAGGGGCAAATGTGGAAGGGTGGGGAGAGACTATACCAACTTTTTGTTATAATAACAACACGCACACAATCAGTACGTCATCAATTACAATGATAGACACTGTGTCATCAAATATAGTGCAAATTAAAGAAGAGACTGTAATAACTGGAGGAAGATATAGAACAAATACATATAGTTTATATATAGCTGCCGGAGTTGATGTAGTAAGTAGTATGACTTTCAGTCAACCTTTTAATACTTCTTTATTATTAATAGTTTTTCGCACCAAAGATGAGCACGAAGGTGATATAATAAATGCAAATGGTGGTCCCAATGCAGTAGTTGGTGCATTAATGTCTGCGGTGTCAGAAGGAATGCGAAATATATCAGTGCCACAAATAACAATGGAAAATGTATTTGTAGGATGCACAATAGATTTGTTTGATGGAGTAAATAACGATAATTTAGGAAAAGTAATAACCGTAGATTATGCGAATAACGAACTAGGTATGGAAATAGCAACGTCTAATTTTTTTAATGTAGGATCATTAATAAGAAGATCGATTCACACAGTCGAAGATTATGAAATAGGTCCAGCTGGAATCTATAAATTTGGAGAGAATAAAATATCTGGAATGTATTTTCCAGCGAACGCAGGGATAAGATTTGATTATACAAATAAATCAAATGTTCAAAAAAAATTAGTTTTACAAGTGGATATTTTGTATTAAACATAAATAAAAATTAATTAATTAAATAACTAATAAAATAACTAATTAAAGATGAAATTTGAACCATCAGAGGATCAACAAAAAGTTATGAAAATGGTAAAATCAAAAAATGTTATAATAGATGCAGTAGCAGGAAGCGGAAAAACAACAACTATAATATTTATAGCAAAAGAGTACAGTTCAAGTAAAATATTATTAATGACATACAATAAAGGATTGAGAATAGAAACAAAAGAGAAAATAGAAAATTTAAATATAACTAACGTTGAAGTCCATAATTATCATACTTTTAGTAGAGATTTATATGGTGAAACGGGAAATACCGACAACATCATAATTAACGTGGTTAAAAAAAATAAACCAAAAATGAAACCATTCAAATATGACATGATAATAGTTGATGAAGTTCAAGATATGACAATTTTGTATTTTAAATTAATATGCAAAATATTAAAGGATAATTCAAAAGTAAGAATATGTGTTCTAGGCGATGAGTATCAGAATATTTACTCTTTTAAAGGATCAGATTCAAGATTTATAAAATTTGGTGAAACGGTTTTTAATTTCCCCAAAAAATTTGAATATTTAAGTGACGGAAGAAAGAGAGATCGAACGGAAAGATTGGCGTTTTCAGAGAGTTACCGAGTGACAAATAACGCAGCACATTTTATAAATAATTACGTATTGTATGAAAATAAATTATTATCGAAAAAAAAAGGTAACAAAATAAGATATCTATTTTATTCTAAATTTTCAGAAGTGTGTGACGAAATAGATCATTATTTAAATAAAGGATATAAGTACGATGATATATTTATAGTGTGTCCATCCATAAAATCTGACAATGTGAAATCATTAGCAAACGCAACTTCAAAAAAGAAAATACCGATATATGTTCCTTTAAACGATGATGAAAAAACAAATGATGATGTATTAAAAAATAAGCTAGTATTCACAACTTATCATCAAGTCAAAGGATTGGAAAGACCGGTCGTTTTAGTGTTTAATTTTGATAATTCTTATTTTAAATATTTTAAAAAAGATATATCCCGTGAAATTTGCCCAAATGAAATTTACGTGGCGTGTACGAGATCAAAATGCGAAATGACTTTATTGCATAAATCAGAAAATAAAAAATTAATGTTTTTAAACAAAAATAATAATAATGTAATAAATGATGTAGATATCATAGGTGGGACAAATAACTCACTCAATCATAATATCGCAGATTATAAAATGTCCCAAAATGAGAGCGAGTTAAAGAATGACAAAATAAAAAATATAAGTCTAATTGCCCTAACTAGCAATGTCTCTAGCAAAGCATCGTTAAAATCTTTAATGAACATAAAAATAGAAGTTTCAGAAATAGGCGAAAAAATAGAATTAATGAACAAAATAAAAGTAAAAGATTACTATGAGAATGTATCATGTATAAATGATTTAACTATAAAATCATTAATTGAATACACAGTGAAAAACAACTGTAAAGTTTTAAATTTTTATAGAAAAAATGGAAAGAATTTACTGGGGGGCAATTATTCTGAAATAGAAAATGGAGAAAAAATAAACTCAGATACGTGGTCCTTTTTATCAACTTTATATTACAGCGAGACAACAGGATACCGGTTTAAAATGGACCAAATAAACAATTTTAACTGGGTGGAATATGAAAAATTAGAAAAAATATCTAAAAGAGTCGTCAAATTATTGACAGACAAACGAGAAAAAATAATTTTTGGGGAGAATATATTAATAGAAGACAGTAAAAATATATTGAACAATTGCATATTTGGATATGTAGATTGTTGCGATATGGATAATAAAAATATATGGATGTTCAAATATTTAGAGCAAATTTCCGAAAATGACATTTTAAATTTAGTAGGCTGTGCATATTTATTTTTATCTAAGATAATAACAAATTTAGAAAAAAATTTAGAAATGAAAAAAAAGGAACAATTAAAAATAGAAAAAAATTTAAAAATAGCAAAATTAATGGACGATGAAATAATGAAAATAGAAAACGAAATAACAAAAATAGAAAATGAAATAATTTCTTTAAAGTCAGAAAATAACGGCAACTTTAATTTTTACATTTTAAATATGCAAAACAATCAACAAGTAAAAATAAACTCAACATATGAAAGTTATTGTGAATTTATAAATTGTTTACTAAATGATAAATTAAAAAAGAAAGATTTATCCAATAAGCAATTTTTAGACAAAATAAAGAGAGTGAAAAAAAAATATTATTATGGTAACGAATAATAAATAATTTATAAATAAAAATCATAATCTCTTATTTTTTTTTTATTAAACAATTTTTAATATTATATAACTTTTTTTTTATATTTTTTTGCGAATTAATAGATATAAGAGTTGGTGATGTCATCAAAGAACATTTCTAAAATAAAAATACCACCAAAACAAACATCAGTTGGTAAAACATGCAAAAACTGTAAGTATTACGACTGTTGCAGTGGATGCGAAAAATGCAATTGTTCATGTTGTTGTAAAAAAAACGAACCTGAATTTAATTTATTAACTCCAGAAACAATTCCAATTGACAGATGTCTAGTTGATTGCATTGGCCCAACAGGTTTAACAGGTCCTACTGGATCTATAGGTCCGTTAGGTTTAACAGGGCCAACAGGTCCAACAGGTACAACGGGTTATAAAGGTGCAACCGGTTCCACAGGTGCAACAGGTAGAACAGGCGCAACAGGTGCAACAGGTATAACAGGTGCAACCGGGTCAACGGGAGGCGGAATAGAATGTGTTAATATAGATTTTACAGGATTAACGTCACCATCTTCATCTGTAAAAGCATCAGTAACAGGGGCATCCGTAGGTCAACTTTGTTTAGCTTTGGATACGAGTGATATGTTTAGATGGACAGGATTAACATGGGCATTAGTAAATCCTCAACCATCTACTCCTTTCAATTATTTGGACACTGATACAAATGAAATATTTCTGGTAAATTCGCTGGGTTTTCCATCTGGTCAACTAACCATGGATAGTGGCCCTTTAATATTGGACTCTTCAACTTGCTCAATTTACGAGCATGGACCATCAGGATGGAAATTAAAATGTAATTTAAAAGGAGGTATAGGGACAACTGGGCAAATTGGACCTATAGGGACAACCGGATCAACAGGTGAAAGTGGACCAACAGGGCCAACAGGATCAACTGGGACGATTATAAAGTGTGAGGAAATAAATTATTATGGTTCAACTGTTACAAATTCATTTGAGAAAGCATCGAATCCTGGGACAAATGCAGGAGATTTGTGTCTCACAACGAGCACAAGCGAATTATATTCATGGACAGGGACAATGTGGATATTTCAATCCCCTCAACCAGTTGCACCTTTTATGTTTTTCGACGATGCGAATGATCAAATTTATTTATCATCAGGTTTAGGACAACCAACAACATTATACGAATGTTCATTGGGAGATTATTTAATAAATATATCTAATAGAATCATGTATGTTTTTACAATGACGAGAACATGGGAACAAAAATTAATTCTCGAAGGAGATACGGGTTCAACGGGAGAACGAGGAACAACAGGTGCAACAGGACCTACAGGATTAACAGGAGCAACAGGACCAACAGGAACAACCGGTGCAACCGGCGCAACAGGAGAAACCGGTGCAACAGGTGCAGTAGGAACAGAAATAAAATGTATATCATTATTAGGAATAGGGCCAACAAATCCAAATCTATCAACGAAATTAGGGAGCTCTGGAGAATTTGATGGCCAATTATGTTTAGTAATAAATACTTCAAATTTATTTAGGTGGAATGATGGAATAACAAGTTGGGTGTTAGTGAATAATCAGCCAACACTTCCTTATTATTATTTAGATGAGGACAATGGAATTATTTATGAAGCAGTGACTGCAAATTCACCTGCGTTACCTTTAATTTGCGAAGAGGGCGATCTATTAATGGATGTGAATAGATCACAAATGTATCGTTATGAAGGTTCCCAATGGATTTTAAAATGTACTTTGATAGGTGAAACAGGTGCAACCGGACCCGAAGGCCAGGCAGGCTCAACAGGACACACAGGATCCGTAGGCCTGACCGGATATACTGGTCCTCAAGGAGAAGGGATAACAGGAGAAACAGGGCCATCCGGGGCAACTGGTCCAACTGGGACAATAATAAAATGTTTTAATTTAGACAGACGAGGGTTTACTGAGTCTCTATCGTCAAATAAAGCATCGTTAAGTGGCGACGTAATCGGTAGATTATGTTTAGCATTGGACACTTCTGACATATATAGATGGAACGGAAATACTTGGGAGTTGCTAAATCCACAACCAACTATGCCATATAATTATTTGGACGTGGGAAATTTGCAAGTGTATTCGGTTACGAGTTTAGGAACAGCGACATCAGGAGCTTTAATAAATTGTAATGTAGGCGACATGTTTATTGACACATTAACTTGCGATTTATATGTTTTGATAAATAGTTCAAGCGGTTTAAATTGGCAATTAAAATGTGAATTGAAAGGGAACACAGGTCCGACAGGATTGGGTGACACAGGCCCGAGTGGTCCTACCGGTTACACGGGTCCTCAAGGGAACATTGGGTCAACTGGACCAACCGGATCCGCAGGGCAGGCCGGTCCAACAGGCTATACAGGGCCAATGGGTTCATTTATTAAATGCATAAATGGAGCAGGGACTGGTTCCACCGTGTCACAATCGTCTGATAAAATATCATCATCGGGATCAACGATCGGAGAACTGTGTCTATCACTTGACACTTCTGATCTGTTTGAATGGGATGGGGCAACATGGCAATTAGTAAATCCTCAGCCAGCCGTACCATATTCATTTGTTGATACTATGAATAACCAAATATACGAAGTGGTCAATTTCGGTTCCTCGGCAACATTATTAAATTGTTCAGAAGGAGATTTGGTAATAGATGGATCCAGTTGTTTATTGTATGAAGTCGTATCAGGACCATCCGGTCCAAATTATATATTAAAATGTTCATTAAAAGGAGCAACCGGTCCAACAGGAGAAGGTGCAACTGGAACAACAGGATGTTCAGGCCAAACAGGTCCGACAGGTTCAATTATAAAATGTATAAATGTTGTACAAGAGGGAGTAACTCAACCATCGTCTGCTTCAAAATCCGGTAATCCAGGGTCATTTGATGGAGAATATTGTTTAACCTTAAATGATTCTACATTGTACATTTGGAATCAAACAGGATTAAGTTGGGATTTAGTATCTCCTCAACCATTGGCACCATTTTATTTTAGAGAAATAAGCACTGATATAATATATAATATTCAAACTCCAGGAGCAGCTGTATTAGTTTTAATTTGCGGTGATAATGATGTAGTGATCGATACAAATTTTAATAGACTTTATGGGTTTATGGGAATAAATCAGTGGATTTTAAAATGTGAGTTAAAAGGACCAAGTGGAGCGACAGGTTACACAGGCCCAACAGGCCATACAGGCCCGATGGGCCCAACAGGGACGTTAATAGATTGCATAAACATTGTAAGTCGAGGGACAATAACACCGTCAATATCTGGATTGATATCAAAAAATGGCTCATTTGTTGGGGAATTATGTTTAGTTTTAAATAATAGCAATATTTATTTGTGGAACGGAGCAACGTGGGTATTTTTATCCCCACAACCAACAGCACTATTTTATTATTTGGACACATTTAATAATCAAATATACTTAATCACAAATATAGGGAATCCAGCTCAAAATTATGGTTCAACAGTGGGCGACTTAATGATAGATACAGGTAGATGTGAATTATATGGACTTACAAATGGTCCAAGTGGAACAATGTGGAATATTAAATGCGAATTAAAAGGCGATACAGGAGCAACAGGTGACGGACTAACCGGAGCAACAGGAGAAGGAATTACAGGAGCGATAGGACCAACGGGAACATTAATAAAATGTGGAGCTTTAAATTATTATGGTTCAACAGTGTCCTCAATCGGATCGAAGGGACCAGGATCAAGCACCGGGGAATTTTGTTTAACTTTAGATTTGGGAAATTTGTACATGTGGAATGGGATAACATGGTTATTGGTGACACCCAGTCCATCATTGCCTTATTATTATTTTGATTCGACAAATAATATTATTTATGAAATAAGTGTTCCAAGTTCTCCTCCAGAACAATTAACATGCAATTCTGGAGATTTATTTCTTGACACTGAAAGTAAATATTTATACGGCATGACTGGATCATCTTGGGAATTTAAATGTGAACTTAAAGGAAACACAGGGGCGACTGGATACGGAATAACCGGATCGGAAGGCCAGACAGGAGAAACGGGAGAAGTAGGTGGGACAGGGGCAACTGGAGAAACAGGAGCGACAGGTGAAACAGGCGCAACAGGTGAAACAGGTGCAACAGGGCCAACAGGAACATTAATAAAATGCATAAATATATTTGAAGAGGGAACGGCTTTACAAACATCAGGAGATAAAGCATCCAATCCAGGAACAGCTGTGGGTGAATATTGTTTAGCCTTAGACACGTCTGACTTATTCCAATGGGATGGAACCAATTGGGTAAGTGTGTCGCCTCAGCCAACTCCAATATATTATTTTAGAGATGTTAGCGATGGAAAAATATACAGAATAATCTCCCTAAACTTAACAGCATCAGAATTATTATGCACTGATGGAGATTTATTAATTGACGCTGTTTCGTGTTCTATTTATGAACAACAAGGATCAGGAGCATCAGGTTCATGGTCTTTAAAATGCGATTTATCAGGTGCAACGGGTCCAACCGGACCAGTGGGAGTAACAGGTCCTTCGTTTACATTTTTTATAGAAACAGGAACAGGTCCAACTGGTCCACCGGCAACAGGGCCATTTGAGGTAACTGACGGAACAACAGTGAGATTTTGGAGCGAGAATTTTGTATTTACAGGAGCATCGGGCTCTGTTATCGTAAATTTAGATCCTCCAACGGGGACATTTTTCGGCTCAACAGGATCAACAGGGCCAACGGGTTTAACAGGATCTACAGGTATTACAGGGCCAACAGGGTCGACAGGTATTACAGGGCCAACAGGGTTGATAGGTCCAACAGGACCAACGGGGCCAACGGGACCAACAGGTTTAACAGGATCGACAGGTTTTACAGGGCCGACAGGAACCATAGGCAATACAGGGACGACTGGATCCACAGGGCCAACAGGTAGCCAAGGAAATAATGGTTCAACAGGGCCAACAGGGAATGATGGTTCAATAGGGCCAACAGGAACTCAAGGGAATAATGGTTCAACAGGGGCAACAGGACCAACAGGGTTAACAGGTCCAACAGGAACTCAAGGGAACGAAGGTTCAACAGGGCCAACAGGAACTCAAGGAAATAATGGTTCAACAGGTTCAACAGGAACTCAAGGGAACGAAGGTTCAACAGGGCCAACAGGAACTCAAGGAACTCAAGGAAATGATGGTTCAACAGGACCAACAGGTTTAACAGGGCCAATGGGAAACATAGGGCCAACAGGGTTAACAGGGCCACTAGGAACTCAAGGGAATGATGGTTCAACAGGGCCAACAGGAACTCAAGGGAATGATGGTTCAACAGGGCCAATGGGAACTCAAGGGACTCAAGGAATTCAAGGGACTCAAGGGAATAATGGTTCAACAGGACCAACAGGTTTAACAGGGCCAATGGGAAACGCAGGGCCAGTTGGTTCACCAGGAACTCCAGGTGGTCCAACAGGGCCACCGGGGCCTGGTTCACCAGGAGGAACAGGGCCAACAGGTCCAGTAGGTGCTCCAGGAACACCAGGTGGTCCAATAGGTGCAACAGGCCCCCAAGGGAGCAATGGAAGTGACGGTGCAACGGGACCAACAGGACCAATGGGAACTCAAGGAAACAATGGGAACAATGGAAGTGACGGTGCAACAGGACCAACAGGACCAATGGGAACTCAAGGAAACAATGGGAACAATGGAAGTGACGGTGCAACAGGACCAACAGGACCAATGGGAACTCAAGGAAACAATGGGAACAATGGAAGTGACGGTGCAACAGGACCAACAGGACCAATGGGAACTCAAGGAAACAATGGGAACAATGGAAGTGACGGTGCAACAG
>Ga0307981_1000239_pt1 | contig 58461 bp, 53 predicted proteins | sample OrgLakmetagen987_FD_201849 | JGI IMG/M metagenome (GOLD analysis project Ga0307981, IMG submission 201849) | Saline water microbial communities from Organic Lake, Antarctica - #987 | ecosystem: Environmental > Aquatic > Non-marine Saline and Alkaline > Saline | place: Antarctica: Organic Lake... | reverse complement strand
AAAAAGTCGCCATCACGGCGGTCATGCGGAAGCTGCTGGTCCTTGCAAACGCTCTGCTGCGCGATCATCGGAAATGGGCGGAAAAGGCGACTTGACCAAGACGGATACTCGGCAGAATTGCTGTGCATGCGCCTGCCAGGCAATGATAAAAAGCCTGAACCGGGTGATCCGTAAATCGATCAAGACCCGGAGCGCGTTCCCGACCGACGACGCGGCCACCAAGCTGATCTATCTGGCGATCCGGAACTTCGAAAAGGACGGCAGGAATGTCCAAGAATGGTTTGCCGCACGCAACCAATTCGCTATCATGTTTGAGGATCGCTTCAATGCGTGACCGTATCTGAAACCCGCATGGGCTGGGCCAAATACACAGAGTTCATGACACTCCCCGTCCTACGGGATCGACGATGTTCTGCCCAACCCGGTTTTGATGAACAAACCGAGCGCCAAGCCGGACGCCCATGACGCCGTTTGAGCCCTGATCGGAGCTGACCTGATCGGAGCTGACCTGATCGGAGCTGATCTGATCGGAGCTGACCTGATCGTCGGAGCCGCTGACCGCCAAAGACCTGATTATCCGGGACCTCGACCGCTCTGGATCAGCAAAACGAACCGCCTAGACAACCGAGCCCGAAAGATCGGCCAAGCTCGCAAGATCAGGCCGCGCGGAACACCAGCGACACGCCGTTGATGCAATGCCGTTTGCCCGTGGGCCTAGGGCCGTCGTCGAATATATGGCCCAGATGGCTGCCGCAGCGGTCGCAATGCACCTCGGTGTAGACGCCCAGAAACGTCCTGTCCGGCTTGGTCGCCGTGGCATCGGACAACGCCTGGTAAAAGCTGGGCCAGCCGGTGCCGCTGTCGAATTTGTGCTCGGACGAATAGAGCTTTTGATCGCAGCCCCGGCAATGATAGAGACCATCGGCCCAGTTCTTGTCCAGCGGCGAGGTAAAGGCCCGTTCGGTGCCGTCCTGGCGCATCACCTTGTATTCCAGCTTGCTCAGCATCGCCTTCCATTCCGCATCGCTGCGGGTGACCTCAAAGGCTTTGGCAGCCTTGGCGCCGCGCGGCAAGAAACCAAGCGCGAGCGCACCGACTATGGCGGTCAGAAAATGGCGTCGGGACATGAAACGGCTCCTTCTGGACAATCATATTAAACTATAAGATCGGGTTTACCCGCCAGCTGGCAAGAGCAGATCCTGCACGATTGCGTGACAATCCGCCGAAAAACCCGCTTCAAAGTGCGACCATCTGCCCGACCGCCACCACCGGGCCGGTGGGCACGATGCCGGGCGATCCGCCGGGCGGTTCCTGCGAGATTGCCAGCAGCGCGCTGCCCAGAACCGCGACCTGATCGGCATCCAGCGACACGAAACTGCGCGCATCGTCCGGCAGCACACCCAGCGACATCGGCGAAGCGCCATCCGCGATCAACCAGAGTTCATAGACCGACCCGGCAGGCGACGCCCCGGCTGCACGCTCGACCACCAGCCCGCCAGCAGAGGGCGAATACAGCGCTATGACCCGCAGATCGGACGCGCCTGCGATCTCGGCGCGCAATTCCGGCGCGGTATCGCTGTCGATCAGCCCGAACGTCAGCGCAGCCCACGCCAGCCCCGCCGCCAGAATACCGCCCAGCAGGTATTTCAGCGGGTGCAATTGCTGCCAATAGCTGCGCGGCACCTCGGGTGTCAGCGCCGCGTTGATCTGGTTCCAGACCTGCACGGGCGGTGCATCGGGCGGAATGCTGTCAGTGAGGGCGGCGAAATATTCGGCCCAGGCTGCGTAATCCTGCCGCAATTCGGGATCGTGGATCAGCCGCGCCTCGAACGCCTCTGCCTCGGGGGCCGAGAGCAGACCAAGCGCGTATTCCGCAGCGTCGATGCGCGGATCCTCGTCGGTTTCTGGCGTCTCGGACCCGGTCATCGGCTCAGGCACTCCTTTAACTTGATCAGGCTGCGGCGCAGCCAGGTTCGCATCGTGTTCACCGGCACATCAAAATGCGCGGCCAGTTCGGCATAGCTGGCACCGTCGAGATAGGCACCACGCACCGCCTGCGCCCGGTCGGGCGGCAATTCCTCGAGACAGCGGCCAAGGGCCACGGCTTCTAAACTTGCCTCGGCGGCCTGGGCCGGTCCCGGTGCGCTGTCGGGCACCAGATCAGCATGTTCCATGCGGCTGGCGACACGCGCACGTTTGCGCAGCCGGTCGATGGCATGGTTGCGCGCCAACGTGATCAGCCAGGTCATCGGCGACAATCCGTTGACCGCATACATCCCGGCCTTGTCCCAGATCCGCAGGTATATCTCTTGCAAGGCCTCCTCTGATTCCGCCCTGTCGTTCAGCACACGCACCGCGACGGAAAAGAGTTTCGCCGACGTCGCCCCGTAAAGCGAAGTAAACGCATCCCGGTCCCCCAGCGCAATCCGTGCGATCCAGTCTTCGATCTGTTGGTTGGGCGTCATGGAGTCATATACCCTGGCAAAAAAGGGGGCCGGGAACAGCGGTCCGACCGTCAAAACATGTCTTGTCCGCTCGCATGCAGATTAGCAGCGTCCCGCCAGAGTCCAAGCCCGCTTTTGTTCTTTCCCTTGCTCCTGCGCGCGATATGTTGCAAGCCACGCGCGAATGACAGGCAGGGCAGACCTGTGGCGCAAAGGGCCAGACCTGGTCCGTCACCCGGACAGGTGTCCCTTGACAGAAAGGCACGAACACATGGCGGACGGCGCAATCGACATTAATGCAAAGCCCACCGAAGAGATTTCGGTGCGCGAGGTGTTTGGCCTGGACACCGACATGGTGGTGCGCGGCTTTGGCGAACGCACCGACCGGGTGCCTGACTTCGACAGCACCTACAAGTTCGATCATGATACCACGCTGGCGATTCTGGCGGGGTTCAGCCACAACCGCCGGGTGATGATCCAGGGCTATCACGGCACGGGCAAATCGACGCATATCGAACAGGTGGCCGCACGGCTGAACTGGCCTGCGGTGCGGGTCAATCTGGATTCGCATATCAGCCGGATCGACCTGATCGGCAAGGACGCGATCAAGCTCAAGGACGGCATGCAGGTCACAGAGTTTCAGGAAGGCATCCTGCCCTGGGCCCTGCGCACGCCGACCGCGATCGTGTTCGACGAATACGATGCGGGCCGGGCCGACGTGATGTTCGTGATCCAGCGCGTGCTGGAGGTGGACGGCAAGCTGACGCTGCTGGACCAGAACAAGGTCATCCACCCGCATCCCTACTTTCGCATCTTTGCGACGGCGAACACGGTAGGTCTTGGCGATACCACGGGGCTTTATCACGGCACGCAGCAGATCAACCAGGGCCAGATGGACCGCTGGTCTTTGGTGGCGACGCTGAATTACCTCGGCATTGATGCGGAATCCGCGATCATTCTGGCCAAGAACCCGCATTACAACAACGAAAAGGGCCGCAAGCAGATCCGCCAGATGGTGACTGTGGCTGACCTCACGCGCACCGCGTTCATGAACGGTGATCTGAGCACGGTGATGTCGCCGCGCACGGTGATCTCCTGGGCGCAAAACGCCGAAATCTTCCGCAATCTGGGCTATGCGTTCCGCGTGTCGTTCCTGAACAAATGCGACGAACTGGAGCGGCAGACGGTCGCCGAATTCTACCAGCGGTGTTTCGACGAGGAATTGCCAGAGAGTGCGGCGAACGTGAGCCTGGGATGAAACCGGCGCACCTCATCAAGCCCTTGCGGGCTATCTTCGGAGCGACGCCGCCCGAAAGGGCGAAGGAGCGGTATCGGATGGGACACTTATGAACAAACCCAACGACAACCCCGCCGACCCGTTCAAGAAGGCGCTGGCCGAGGCCACCAAGGTGATGGCCGACGACCCCGATCTGACGGTCAGCTACTCGGTCGACCCCTCGGGCGTGTCGGGCGATGCGATGCGGCTACCGCAGGTCAGCCGCCGGATGACCCGCGACGAGGTTTTGCTGGCGCGCGGGACGGCGGATGCTTTGGCGTTGCACCGGCGTTATCACGATGCAGGCACCCATGCGCGCTATGCACCGCCGGGCGACATCGCGCGGGACATCTACGAGGCGATGGAGACCGCGCGCTGCGAGGCCATGGGCGCGCGGGACATGCCGGGCACCGCCGGCAATATCGACGCCAAGATCGGCGCCGAGGCCACGCGCAAGGGCTATGACAGCGTGACGGCGGCGGCGGACGTGCCGCTGGCCATCGCCGCAGGCTATCTGGTGCGCCATCTGGCCACGGGCCGCGACCTGCCCCCCGGCGCGCAGAACGTCATGAATCTGTGGCGCGGGTTCATCGAGGAACAGGCGGCAGGCACTCTGGACGGCGTTCAGGAGCGGCTGTCGGATCAGGCGGATTTCGCGCGGCTGACGCGGCAGATGATCACCGACCTTGGCTACGGCGACCAGTTGGGCGACGATCCGGATGCCACCGACGACGAGGCGCAGGACGACGCAGAGCAGAGCGAAGAAGAGGACGAGGACCCCGACAGCACCGGTCAGGACGAACAGGACGACGACACCGACGCGTCGCCCGAGAATGCGCAGGACGAACAGCAGGACGCGGCGCAGGCGCAGGTCTCCATGGACGAGATGGCCGATCAGGAGTTGGGCGAAGAGGCGGAATTGCCCGAAGGCGAGGCTCCGCTGGAGCCGCCCCCGCCGCAGCCCGTGTCCGATGCCGACCCCAACTACACGATCTATTCCTCCGACAACGACGAGGAAATCCGCGCCGAAGATCTGGCCGATCCGGTCGAGCTGGAGCGGTTGCGCGCCTATTTGGACCAGCAGCTGGAGCCTTTGAAAGGCGCGGTCAGCCGGTTGGCCAACAAGTTGCAGCGCCGCTTGCAGGCGCAGCAGAACCGGTCCTGGGAGTTCGATCTTGAGGAAGGCATTCTGGACGCCGGACGTCTGGCACGTGTGGTCGCCAACCCGACGACGCCGCTGTCGTTCAAGGTCGAGAAGGACACCGAGTTCCGCGATACCTGCGTGACGCTTTTGCTGGACAATTCAGGCTCCATGCGCGGGCGGCCAATCTCGATCGCGGCCATTTGCGCGGATGTTCTGGCGCGAACGCTCGAGCGGTGCTCGGTCAAGGTCGAGATCCTCGGCTTTACCACGCGGGCCTGGAAGGGCGGCCTCGCGCGCGAGGCGTGGTTGAATGCGGGCCGCGAACAGCAGCCCGGACGGCTCAACGATCTGCGGCACATCATCTACAAAAGCGCCGATGCGCCCTGGCGGCGGTCGCGGGCCAATCTGGGCCTGATGATGAAAGAGGGCCTTCTGAAGGAAAACATCGACGGTGAGGCGCTGGAATGGGCGCACCGGCGTCTGGCCGGACGGCCCGAGGCGCGCAGGATCCTGATGGTGATTTCGGACGGCGCGCCGGTGGACGACAGCACGCTTTCGGTGAACCCTGCGAATTTCCTCGAAAAACACCTGCGCGACGTGATCGCCATGGTCGAACGCAAGCGGCAGGTCGAATTGCTGGCCATCGGCATCGGCCATGACGTGACGCGCTATTATGACCGCGCGGTGACGATCACGGATGTCGAGCAGCTTGCCGGCGCGATGACGGAACAGCTGGCGTCGCTCTTCGATGCCGATCCGCGGGCGCGGGCGCGAGTGATGGGGATGAAGCGGGCGGGGTAATTCCCGGACTTTCGCATGTGTGGCATCTTTCGGACTGGGGCGCTGCCCCAGACCCCGAGGTTTATTTGGCAAGATGAAAGCGGCGGTGAAGCGATGTTTCAAACGTTTGAGACCAGTGCATCGCCCGAGGCAGGGCCGGCGCGGCTGGCGGCTTTGCGGGATGTCATGGCTCAGGCCGGTTTGGACGGCTTTCTTGTGCCGCGCGCGGATGTGCATCAGGGCGAATACGTGGCGCCCTGTGATGCGCGGTTGGCGTGGTTGACCGGGTTTACAGGGTCCGCGGGTCAGGCGGTCGTTTTGCGCGATATGGCCGGGGTGTTCATCGACAGCCGCTACCGGGTACAGGTTCTGGGTCAGGTGGCGGATGTGTTCACACCGGTGCCGTTTCCCGAGGTTCTGACAGCCGACTGGCTGCGGGAGCATCTGCCGGACGGGGGCGTTCTGGGCTTTGATCCGTGGTTGCATGCAATGGGCGCCGTGGCGCGGCTGGAGCGGGATCTGGGCGGGTCGGGGATTGCGCTGCGCGCGGTGGACAATCTGGTGGACCGAATTTGGGAAGACCGCCCTGCCCGGCCGTCCGCCCTGGTGCATACGCAGCCCGAGGCATTGACCGGGCGCAGCTCTGCCGACAAGCGCGCGGGTCTCGGGGCGGAACTGGCCGGGGCCGGGCAGACCGCGGCGGTGCTGACCTTGCCGGATTCCATCGCCTGGCTGCTGAATATTCGCGGCAGGGATATTGCACGCAACCCTGTGGCGCAGGGGTTTGCGGTTTTGTATGCGGACGCCCGCGTCGATCTTTTCATGGATGCGGCCAAGCTGAGCGGTGTGGATTTGGGATCAGAGGTGCTTGTGTTACCGCCTGAGGGGTTTTCGGCACGTCTGGCGGCGCTGACCGGGCCGGTGCGCATAGACCCCGATCATGTGCCGCAGGCGGTGGCGCAGATCCTGCGAGAGGCCGATGTGGTGACGGTCGAGGCGCGCGATCCCTGCATCCTGCCCAAGGCGATCAAGACCGAGGCGGAGCTGGCGGGCGCGCGGGCTGCACATCAGCGCGACGCTGTGGCGATGGTGGAGTTTTTGGCCTGGCTCGATGCGCAAGCCCCCGGCAGCCTGACCGAGGTGGCTGTGATCACCGCGCTCGAGGGGTTTCGGCGGGCGGGCAATGCGCTGCGCGACATCAGCTTTGAGACCATTGCAGGCACCGGCGCGCATGGTGCCATCGTGCATTACCGGGCCACACATGCTTCGAATGCGCGCATCGAGGACGGGCATTTGCTGCTAGTGGATTCCGGCGGGCAATATGCGGATGGCACGACGGATATCACCCGGACGATGGCGATCGGTGCGGTCGGCGACGAAGAGCGCGACAGCTTTACCCGGGTGTTGCGCGGCATGATCGGGATCAGCCTGCTGTGCTGGCCCGCGGGGCTTGCCGGTCGGGATATGGATGCGATCGCGCGGGTGCCGCTGTGGCGCGCAGGCCTGGATTACGGCCATGGAACCGGCCACGGTGTCGGCTCTTATCTCAGCGTCCACGAGGGGCCGCATGGGTTGTCGCGTCGCAGTGCGGAACCCTTGCAGCCAGGAATGATCCTGAGCAATGAGCCGGGGTTCTACCGCGACGGCGCCTACGGCATAAGGCTGGAAAACCTGATCGCCGTCCGGCAGGCCGATTTGCCCGACGGGGCGACGATCAAAGAGCTTTTGTGTTTCGAAACCCTGAGCTATGTTCCGTTCGACAGGCGGCTGATCGTGGCGGATATGCTGGACGGCAGCGAGCGCGACTGGCTCAACGCCTATCATGCGGAGTGCAGGAGCCGGGTGGAGCCCCATGTCAGCCCCGCCGCCGCCGATTGGCTGCGCCACGCGACGCAGCCGATCTGAACAACCGGCACAGATCGAATTGACCAAATGCGCGTCAAGGCGCTGTTACATCCGTCCCGCATCCGGGACGCAAGGCAAAATGGACGGGAGACAGACATGAGCAGAATTACCATCAGGAACGCAGACGGGAAATGGACCGTGCGGGCGGGCGGCGCGGTGTTGGGTGAAAGTGCCGCGGCGCTGGAGTTGACCGAGGGCGAGCATCCCTTCGTGATCTACTTTCCCAAGGACGATCTGGCGATGGCGTTTCTGGAGCTGACCGACCACCGCACGACCTGTCCGCAAAAGGGTGAGGCCAGCTATTATTCCATCGTGACCAAATCCAAGACCATCGTCAACGCGGCCTGGAGCTATGAGACCCCCATTGAGGACGTGTCGCGGATCGCGGGCTACATCGCGTTTCATGCCAGTGACGAGGTCGCCATCGAACACATCTGATCGCGGACGGTGGCGTCGGCTCAGCTGTGCTCTTCTTCGGCGGTGGCGGCCAGCGCGCGGTTATAGGCCTTGAGCGCATCGAGGTGAAAGAGCGCGCCTTGCAGGATCGGCACGTCGTCCTCGATCCGCACCACCGGCAGGAATTCCGCGTTCGACAGATCGAACATCGGCAGCGCGGCTTGCAGCGTGGCCGTCGTCTCGAGGTAGAGCCCCTTGTCGATCATCAACTGGCAGACTTCCCTGTCGGCGGCATTGTCCTGCTCGGGGTCGCGCATCACGCCGACCACGCGGAACATCGCCAGCAGGTAGGTTTGCGGACCGGCGGCCAGATGGACGTTGCGCCGCTCGAGCTGGGTGAGAAAGAATGATCGGGCCACCAGCCGCGAGGCCAGCGCGGTCGAGATCGAGACCGTTACCATCACCGCCAGCCCGGTCTGCCAGTCGCCGGTCAGCTCGAACACGATGAGCGTGGTCGAGATCGGCGCGCCCAGCACCGCGGCGGCCACCGCCCCCATGCCTGCCAGCGCATAAAGCGTGTCCGCGCCAGAGATGTTCGGCGCGATGCCGGTCGCGATGGCGCCGAACGCCAGCCCCGTCAGCGCGCCCACCATGAGCGAGGGTGAAAAGACGCCGCCCCCCATGCGCCCCGCCATTGTGATGGCCACGGCGACCACCTTGAGCACCGCGAAGATCACCGCCTCGTGCAGCGCCAGCTGACCGGTGAGCGCGAGGCTCGTCGTCTCGTAACCCACGCCGATGATATGCGGATACAAGATGGCAAGCGCCCCAAGCGCCGCACCCGCGATCACCGGGCGCAACCAGCGTGGCAGGCCGAGACGCGCGAACAGGCTTGTGCCTGTGTCCTCGGCCCAGAATATTGCGCGCATCATCACCGCCGCGACCAGTCCACAGACAAGGCCGAGGATCAGAAAAGCGGGCAGTTCGAAGTAGAACTCCAGCGCGCCGGTGCCGGGCAGCGTGAATTCGGTGACGTCGCCAAAGGCCAGCCGGTTGATCACGGTGCCTGCGGCGGAGGCGATGACAATTGGTGCGAATGCATGCAGGGCAAAGTGGCGCAAGACCACTTCGAGCGCAAAGAGCGCGCCTGCGATCGGCGCGTTGAAGCTGGCGGAGACGGCGGCGGCGACGGCGCAGCCCAGCAGGTCGCGACCGGTGATGCCGTCGGCACGGATCAGGTTGCTGACCCAGCTGGAGATCATCGCTGCGATATGCACCACAGGGCCTTCGCGACCGGTAGAGCCGCCGGTGCTCAGCGTGATCCACGACGCCAGCATCGAAGCGATACCAGCCTTTTTCTCGACCCGCCCGTCGTTGAGCGCGGCGCCTTCGATCACGTCGGCCACGCTGCGCACCCGGCCATCCGGAGTGAACCAATGCAGGATCGCACCCACCGCCATGCCGCCCGCCATGGGAATCAGGAGCACGGCATACCACGGCAGCGTTCCGACAAAGGTGGCCAGAGTGCTGACGTCTTCGGTGCCGTAAAGCGTGGCTTGCAGGATTTCGATGGCACGGCGAAAGATCAGCGCGGCAAAGCCTGCCGCGATACCCACGGCCAGCGCAATGAACCAGAACTGGATCTGGCTGGGACCCCGCTGGCGCAAGACTTGCCAGCCCTTATGGAACATTGCTTGCATGTCGCGCAGCTGGCGGCGCAGGGCATTGTCTGGCGGAGATTGTGGCGGGGGCTGTGGCGGGGTGGTCATGTCTGTCCTTTTTCGCAGGCAGGCTAGCGCGCGTTGACGGCAGAGGGAATGTCGTTTTGCGTGGGCGCTGATTTGACCGCATGTTCCGTGGGGAGGACAGGACTGGGGCGCTGCCCCAGACCCCGAGGTTTATTTTGCAAGATGAAGGGGTTAATGGCAGATTGGGTTGCGATGAGGCCTAGGGGGGCGCAGTTTAGCCCAGCAAGGCGCGGGCGGCGGCGCGGGCGGCGTCGGTGATGGTGTCGCCCGACAGCATGCGGGCGATTTCGTCGATGCGTTGGGTTGGGTCAAGCGGCACGACGCGGCTGGTGGTCATGTCGTTCGTCACCTGCTTTTCGACCCGCCAATGGTGCGCACCGAGGGCTGCGACCTGCGGCGAATGCGTCACCACGAGGATCTGGCCTGCATTCGCCAATGAGGCCAGGCGGCGGCCCACGGCATCCGCGGTGGCACCGCCAACACCGCGGTCGATCTCGTCGAAGATCATGGTGACGCCGCTGGTCTGCGCGCTCAGGCAGACCTTGAGCGCCAGCAGAAAGCGGCTGAGTTCACCGCCCGAAGCGATCTTGCCCAAAGGCCCTGCAGGGGCGCCTGGGTTCGTGGCCACGGTGAAGGCCACGGTATCGCGGCCCTGCGCGCTGTCGGGTGCTGGCGTGATGTCGGTGGCAAAGACCGCGCGCTCCATCTTGAGCGGGGCCAGTTCGGCGGTCACGGCGGCATCGAGGCGCGTGGCGGCGGCGCGGCGCAGATCGGTCAGGTGGTCGGCGGCCTGGGCAAAGCCTGTCTCGGCGGCGGTCAGTTGCTTTTGCAGATCGACCAGATCGGCCTCACCCGCGTCGAGCGCTGCCAATTTTGCCCGCAGGGTCGTGCCCAGTTCCGGCAGCGCCTCGGCTATGACGTTGTGTTTGCGAGCCAGCGCGCGCAGGGCAAACAACCGCTCTTCGGTGTCATCGAGCTCATGCGGGTTGAACGACAGCATCTCGAGACAGGTCTCGATGCCGCCGATCGCATCGCCCAACTCGACCATCGCGCGCTCCAGTGCCGACAGCGGCGCGTCCACCGCGCCCTCGGCCTGCGGCGCGATCCCGTCGAGCCAGCGCATCGCGTCGGTCACGGCGCCTTCGGCCTCGCGGCTGAGCGCGGTGTGCGCGCGGGCCACATCCTCACGGATTTTCTCGGCCCCCTGCATCTGGCGGCGCAGCGCATCCAGAGCCGCATCCTCACCCGGTTCCGGCCCCAGCGCGTCGATCTCGGCCACGGCAAAGCGCAGGTAATCTTCCTCTTCGCGCACCGCCTCCAAGGCCTTTTGCGCGGCTGTCAGCGTGCGGCGGGCGGCAGCCAAAGTGGTCCATGCCGCGCGCACCGCCTCGAGACTGGCCGGGTCAGACGCAAAATCATCCAGCAGCGCCATGTGCCCTTTAGGGTCAAGCAAGCCACGATCATCATGCTGGCCGTGCAATTCGACCAGCGTCTCCGACAACCGCCGCAGCATCTCGCCAGAGGCGCGGCGGTCATTGACCCAGGCCGTCTTTCGCCCGTCTACGGAATTGATCCGGCGCAGCACAAGCTCTTCTCCGGCGGGCAGGCCCGCATCCTCCAGAACACCGTGCGCCGCGTGACCCGGCGGCAGATCGAAAACCGCCGTCACCTCGCCTTGATCGGCGCCTTGCCGGACCAGTTCGGCGCGCCCCCGCCAGCCCAGCACAAAGCCCAACGAATCGAGCAGTATGGACTTGCCCGCGCCGGTCTCGCCGGTAAGCACGTTCAACCCGGGCTGAAACATCAGCTCGAGCCGGTCGATGATCAGCATGTCCCGAATGTCGAGCGCGCGCAGCATGGCTTCAGCCTTGTAGCAGGGTCAGGCCCTGATTTCCGCAATCCCCCAAGTCGCAACAGACCAGACGCGGATACGGGATGGCGGGCGGGGCGTCGCCAAAGGCGCGCGTCGTGCCGTCATCCATGATCTACAGCCACTGGCCCCTGACCATCTGACGGTAAATCTGCGCCAGCCAGCTGTCACCCGCCGCCTCAAGGGTCAGCCCCTGCCCGGTCAGCAGCTTGAAGCTGTCCTCATACCAATCGGTGCCCTGATAGTTGAACCCCAGGATCGCCCCTGCCGTCTGTGCCTCTTCGGTCAAACCCAGCGACAGATAGGATTCGACAAGACGATGCAGCGCCTCGGGTGTATGGGTCGTGGTCTGGAAATCCTCGACCACCACGCGGAACCGGTTGATCGACGATCCGTAATGCTTGCGCCGCAGATAATAGCGGCCGATCTCCATTTCCTTGCCGGCCAGATGATCGAACGCCAGGTCGAACTTCAGGATCGACGAACGCGCATATTCGCTGTCGGGATAGCGCTCGATCACCGTGCGCAAAGATTGCAACGCCTGAAAGGTCAGGCCCTGATCGCGGCCCACCTCTTCGATCTGATCGTAATAACTCAGCGCCAGCAGGTATTGCGCATAGGCCGCGTCGTCGTCAGTCGGATAAAAGTCGATGAACCGCTGCGCGGCAGAGCGTGAATTGGGGTAATCGCGTTCCTGGTGGTAAGCATAGGCCTGCATGATCAGCGCGCGCTTGGCCCAGTCGGAATAGGGGTAGAGCCGCTCGATCTCGGCAAAGTAGAAGGCCGCGTCGTCGTGCCGACCGCGCGCGTTTTCGAACTCGCCGCGCTCGAATATCTGCTCTGCCGTGAAATTCTCGATCGGCACGCCGCCGGGGCCGAACCCCGGACGTTCGCCCAATGCGGCACCAATATTAAGGCCGCCGTCACCGCATCCGGCAAGACCGACGACCATCAGCCCCGCAAAGACCACAGCTTTTCGCGATCTGACCGCCATGTCTGCTATCCTTAAGTCACCTGCCCGTGGGTTGTCCCCCGCGATTGCCTTTGGTCCTAGCACAGAAGTTCCGGTTGCAAAACGCCTTTACGATAAAACGCGCGTCACCCGTGTCAGGGGCGCGCCACATCGTTGCAGTGTTTCCAAAATACTCAAAATGGTCCCGAACTGCCCAAGACCCTGCGGCTGCCCGCTCAGGCCACCGCGGGGATTTCGTGGCGCTCCACACCCGCTCCGGGCAGGCGCGCGGCCAGATCGTCGTCGCAGGCCACCATGCGGAACGCACCGGGCGTGCAGAACACCGCGTGCAACAGGTCGTTGGTCAGCGCGTGGCCTGCCTTGTGGCCGGTGTATTCGCCCAGAATCGGCCCGCCTGCCAGCGCCAGATCGCCCAAAGCGTCGAGCATCTTGTGGCGCACAGCTTCGTCCGCATGGCGCAACCCACCGGGGCTGAGCACCCGGCTGCCGTCCACAACCACCGCATTGTCCAGCGTGCCACCCAGCGCCAGCCCCTGAGCATGCATCGCATCCACATCCGCCTTGCGGCAGAACGTGCGGCTGTTGCACAGCTCGCGCACAAAGGCACCGTTGGCCAGCGTCAGGCTCAGATCCTGCGTGCCGATCGCGGCATCCTCGAACGCGATGTGAAACCGCATGCGCGGCACCGGTGAGGGGGCGAGCTGCGCCCAGCCCGTTGCATTCTGCACCCGCACGGTTTCCAGCATTTCGATCACGTAGATCGGCTCGAATAGCGCGCGCACACCGCGCGACAGGATACCGCTGACAAAGGGTGCGGCTGATCCGTCGAGGATCGGCACTTCGGGGCCGTCGATCTCGATCAACGCATTGTGCACGCCGCAACCGGCCAGCGCGGCCATCACATGTTCGATGGTCGACACCGGCACGCCCGAGCGGTTCACGATGCGCGTGCACAGCGGCGATTGCTCGACCGCGTCCCAGCGGGCAGGCACCAGCGTGTCGCCAAAGGGGATATCCGTGCGTTTGAACCAGATGCCGTGCTGCGCCGACGCAGGCCTGATCGTCATCCGCGCGGGACGGCCCGAATGCAATCCGCATCCGTCAAAGCTGACCGGCGATTTGATCGTGGTTTGCATACCGCTACCTCAGGCTGTTCTTTTCACCCGGACAGATCTGCCCCGGCTCTTGAGCACCAGAAGTAATGTTTGCGCTCCCGGCTCTCAAATCAAAGATTGCAACGGCCTGAAACATCGCGGGGCCTTCTGCGCGCGCGCCCGCCTACCTACCTCTAATGCCTTGCCCTTAAAAGAAAAAAAGCCCCTCCGAAAAGGGGCTTTTCTGTCATGTTCCGGTGTGTCAGTTGGCCTGGCGCCGCAGGAAGGCGGGAATTTCGATCCGCTCCTGATCGGGGTCGGCCTCTTGTTCGGCCTGCGGTTCGGGCGCGCGAGTCGGCATCGGGGCCTCGCGCTGTGCCTGAACGGGGGCCTGAACTGGGGCCTGAACGGGCGGCTGCTGGCGGCGTGGCGTTCCGCCCTGTGCCTCTGCACCATGACCCGTCATCCGGTTGATCAGCGAGTTGATGCCAAAGCGCGGGCGATCCCCCTCGACTGCGGGCGCGGCGGCCTCATGGCCCATCGACCCGGACGAGACAGCCGCACGGGTGCGGGCGGCGGCCGCCTGCAAACGCTCCAGCTTGTCGCGCGACGCCGAGTTCGCACCGGGGGCCTGCGGGGCGGTATATTCCGCCGCATCCGCCTCGAGCCCATCGTCCTGCGCCGGGAATTGCGTCACCTTCGGCTGATAGGCCGGGGCGGGCAAATCTTCGGCCGGAGCCATGCGCGACGACGGCGACGACGTCGGACGGGTGGCAGGGCTCTGCGGGATGAACACCGGAGCCTGACCGGCATCGTCGTCTGCATACTCGTCGTCGAACAGCGTCGGTTCCTCGTTGATCTGCGCCGCGGCCGGAGCCGTCGGACGCGCCGATGTCATGGCAACCGCCACAGCAGCGGGACGCGCAGGCGCAGCCTCGACCGGCTCTTCGGCTTCGGGTTTGGCCAGCGGCTGCGCCATCTTGCGACGCGGCACCGGCATTTCGGTATTCACATCGGTGGCGTCGATGCCGGTGGCGACGACGCTGACGCGCATCATGCCCGCCATTGCCTCATCCAGTGTCGATCCGACGATGATGTTGGCCTCTGAATCCACCTCTTCGCGGATACGGTTGGCGGCTTCGTCCAGCTCGAACAGGGTCAGATCGTGACCGCCGGTGATGTTGATCAGCACGCCTTTCGCCCCGCGCAGGCTGATTTCGTCCAGCAGCGGGTTGGCGATGGCCTTTTCGGCGGCCTGGATGGCGCGGTCTTCGCCCTCTGCCTCGCCAGTGCCCATCATGGCCTTGCCCATCTCGTCCATCACGGCGCGCACGTCGGCGAAGTCGAGGTTGATCAGACCCGGACGCACCATCAGGTCGGTGACGCCCTTGACACCCTGGTACAGGACATCGTCGGCCATCGAGAACGCCTCGGTAAAGGTGGTCTTTTCGTTGGCCAGCCGGAACAGGTTCTGGTTGGGAATGATGATCAGCGTATCAACGACCTTTTGCAGCGCCTCGATGCCGTCATCGGCCTGCTTCATCCGCTTGTTGCCCTCGAATTGAAAGGGCTTGGTCACCACACCGACGGTCAGCACACCCAGCTCACGGGCGGCCTGCGCGATGATCGGCGCGGCCCCGGTTCCGGTGCCTCCACCCATGCCGGCAGTGATGAAACACATATGCGCGCCGGCCAGATGATCGACGATCTGTTCGATGCTCTCTTCGGCGGCGGCGGCGCCGACGGATGCGCGGGCCCCTGCCCCCAATCCTTCGGTCACTTTGACACCCAACTGCACCTTGGAGGTGGACATGGATTGTTGCAGCGCCTGCGCGTCTGTGTTCGCCACGACGAAATCGACGCCGTCGAGTTGTTTTTCGATCATGTTATTGACCGCATTACCGCCCGCACCCCCGACACCGAAAACGGTGATGCGTGGTTTGAGGTCTTCCTGTCCCGGCATCGTGAGGTTCAAAGCCATGAGTTCTGTCCGCCTGTCATCTTGGACCCGATTCTGGGCCCTTTTTGCCATTTAATCAGGGATAAACTACCCCGACACCCATCCCGCGTCACGCGAAAAGTGTAAATTTGCCACTAAATGTGGCAAAAACATGGGTGAAACACGCGGCATTTCGCCCAATACACTTGATTTAGTGGTCACCAGTTGTCCCTGAACCATTTGACCGCCCGTTTCAGCGACCGCGCAGGATAGCGGTCCACCGGTATTTCAAAGTCCCACCATTCGTCCTGAGGGTGCGCCGCAAAGAGGCACAGACCCACAGCAGACGCGAATCCCGGCCCCGTCGCCGCCTGCGGCAATCCATGCACCCGCAAGGGCCGGCCAAGCCGCACCTGCTGACCCAGAATTTTCGACGCCAGCCCGTCGAGGCCCGGTATCTGCGACGCCCCGCCCGTCAAAACGATCTGCTGGCTGGGAAGATGATCGAAACCCGCCACGTCCAGGCGCGCGCGCACCTCCTCGAGGATTTCCTCGACGCGGGGGCGCATGATGCCGATCAGCTCGGCGCGCGTGGCGCTGCGCCGGTCGTGATGCCAGTCGCCGGTGTCGCCGCCGATCTCGATCATCTCGCGGTCGTCCATGCCGGTGGCGACGACGCCGCCGTAGAATGTCTTGATCCGTTCGGCCACCGCCATCGGCACTTGCAGCCCCATGGAGATGTCGCCGGTCACATGATCGCCGCCCATCCGCACGGTGTCCGCATAGATCATGTGTTTCTTCATGAAGATCGACACGCCGGTGGTCCCGCCGCCCAGATCAATACAGGCGCTGCCCAGCTCCTGCTCATCCTCGACCAGCGCCGAGATGCCGCTGACATAGGCCGACGACGCGATCCCCGCCAGTTCCAGATCGCAGCGTTTGACGCAATGGGCGAGGTTCTGGATCGCCAGCGCATCGACCGTCAGCATATGCATGTCGGTGGCCAGCATCTGACCCACCTGGCCCCGCGGATCGGACATCCCAGAGCGGTGATCCAAGGCAAAGTTCACCGGCTGCGCGTGCAGCACCTCGCGGCCTTCGCCAAAATCGGGCACATCGCAGGCGGACAGAACCCGGGCGACGTCCTGCTCGGAGACCATGGTTTCCTCGATCTCGACCTGTCCCGCCAGACCGTAGCTGCGCGGCCCGGCACCCGAGAAACAGGCAATGACATGATCGACGCGGATATTGGCCATCTTCTGCGCCGCCTGAAGCGCCGTTCTGATGGCGCGTTCGGTCTCGTTCATCGCATCGACTTCGCCAAAGCGCACACCGCGCGACCGTGTCGTGGCCGCACCGATCACCCGGAACCCCGATTGCCCGGCCAATGACCCGACACCCTCATCGGAGGTCATCTTTTCAGAGCCGTCGAACCGCAGCACAAGGCACGCGATCTTGGAGCTGCCCACATCGAGGGTCGCGATGACGCCCCGCTGCATCGCCGCCTTTCGCATGTTGCGCATCGCACGCTGGCTTTCATAAAGCTCGATCATCTGCCTACTGGTCCCCTACCGTCAGTGTTTTTATCCGCCACATTTCGTGCAACGCCTCGTCGCTCATCCGCACCGTGGCGCGCTGTGGCAACCGCATATCGACCGCCGCTATGTCGCGCGCCAGCATGTCGACGGCCTGATCCATCGCAATCACCCGCTCGAGCGCGGCCACTGCACCGATCTGCGGCAACAGGATCGTCTGATCCCGGTCCAGAACCACGTTCCAGCGCCGGTCGCCGACCCGCACCAGCCCGCGCAAGCGGTCGTGCAGCGGCCCCGAGGCGGCCACGAGCGCAAGCGCCTCACCAATATGCGTGTCCGCGCCGCGCCCTGCGATCAGCGGCAGATCGGGGCGGGCCGCGCGGGTCTCCATCGGGCCCACGCGCACGCCGCCTGCGTCCAGAAGCGACAGGCCGGCATCGGTGCGCCAGACAACGACCGGCACGCGCGGCGTCACATCCACCTGCAACACGCCGCCAGACCGAATGCGCACGCTCACCCGCTCCACCGCGTCGAGCGCGGCAATGTCGGTGCGCATCACATCGAGATCGAGATCGAACGACGATTGCGGGAAATCGACCGGGGCTGTGGCGCGGATCGTCTCGGCCAGCACCGGGTCCGCGCCGTCGATGGCCATCAGCTTGACGATGAATTCGGGGCGCTGCTCGATGCTGGCGCGCATGTCCGAAAGGGTCAGTTGCAGGGCCGCGCGGCGGTCCTCATCCGCGAACCAAAGCGTCGCACCACCCAAAGCCAGCGCAAAGGGCACGCCCACCCGCAGCGTCAGCCGAAAGAGCGGCGTCAGCATCAGGCGCTGCATCCGGTAGGCCGATCGCGACGGCGCGGGGTCTGCGCGGAGCGGTCCGGAAGAGGCGAATTGCGGCGCCTGCTGCCGCTCGTTTTGCAGCGCAGAGGCGGATTTTACCTGTCGCATGACGCATCCTCCACGATCCAGCGGCACATCTGGCCGAATGTCATGCCCGCCATGCCCGCCTGTTCGGGCGTCAGCGAGGTCGGCGTCATGCCGGGTTGCGTGTTGGTCTCGAGCAGGATCAGGCCGCTCAGGCCGCGCGCTTCGTCCCAGCGGAAATCTGTCCGGCTGACGCCTTGGCAGCCCAAAGCACGGTGCGCGCGCAGGGCGTAATCCAGGCAGGCGGCGGTGATCTGATCGGGCACTTCGGCGGGGATCACATGGCGCGAGCCGCCGGGTTTGTATTTGGCGTCGTAATCATACCAGCCTTCGGTGATGATATCGGTCACACCCAGGGCGCGGTCGCCCATCACGGTGGTGGTCAGCTCGCGGCCATGGGCAAAAGCCTCGACCATGACGTGATCAGGCATGTCGTCAGAGAGTTGCGGCGGGCCATTGGCGGCCTCATGGACCAGATAGACGCCGACGGACGAGCCTTCGCTGTTGGGTTTGACCACATAGGGCGGCGGCATGACGTGGCTGCGGCGCACCTCGTCGCGCGGGCGAATGACGCTTTCCACCACCGGCAGGCCGTGGGCGCGGTAGATCTCTTTGGTGCGTTGTTTGTCCATGGCGAGGGCCGAGGCCAGAACGCCCGAATGGGTATAGGGCAGGTTCAGCCATTCCAGCAGACCCTGCACGCAGCCATCCTCGCCCCAGCGGCCGTGCAGCGCGTTGAACACCACATCGGGCGACAGGGCCGACAGCTCGTTGGCCAGCGCAAGACGCGACCGGGCATCGCGGCCCACCACGATCTCGGTGACGTGAAATCCTTCGTCCCGCAAGGCAGTGGCGCATTCGCGCCCCGACGAGAGAGACACCTCGCGCTCTGTCGAGGGGCCGCCCATCACTACTGCCACTAACGGGTTTGCCCTGCTCGACATACCCTGACGCCTTAATGTCCCGGGCCCTTGCCAGACCGGCGCAACGCATCCTTCAGGAATGTCCTGTCAGCTGTCCTGCCACCGGGCCTTGGTGCCCTTGTTCTTGCCGCGGTCCTGCCTCAGGCCCGCATTTACACCGCCTGTACGGAGTTTGCCCCCGCTTTTCGGCGCTCTTGATTGCGTCCGGCCGGTTTTGCCCCTTACGGGAGATCACCCGGTTCGCCCACACGCATAATTTCCCAGTGTAGCCTTATTCCACTGTGTTGGAAAACCTTTTTTCGCACCTTTTCGCCCAAACCTTCCAGATCGGCGGCTGTGGCGTGCCCTGTGTTGACCAGAAAGTTGGAATGCATCTCGCTCATCTGTGCGCCGCCCTGGCGTGCGCCGCGCATACCTGCGTCGTCGATCACCTTCCACGCCTTGAGATCGTGGCTGTCGTCTGCCCGCCCCGTGCTGGAGAACCCGGCAGGGTTGCGGAACGTGCTGCCTGCGGTTCGGTCTTTGGTGGGCTGGCTGGCATCGCGCCGCGCGATCTGGTCGGTCATCTTTGCGGCCAGTGTGTCGGGGTCCCCGGCTGCGCCATCGAACGTGGCTTGCGTGATCACGCAGCCACCTGGCAGATCGCTTTGTCGGTAGGCAAGGTGCAGCTCATCGGCCGCTATCTCGACCTCTTCGCCCGCGCGGGTCACGGCGCGCACCGAAAGCAGATGGTCTTTGACGTATGACCCATAGCAGCCTGCGTTCATCCGCACAGCGCCGCCGATGGCCCCCGGAATGGTGCGCAGAAACGTCATGTCCACCCCCGCCTCGGCTGCCTTGCGCGCAACATGCGCATCGAGTGCCGCAGCCCCTGCGGTGATTGTTGTGCCCGCCACCGTGATGCCGTTGAAACCCCGCCCCAGCCGGATCACCACCGCCCGCAGACCACCGTCGCGCACGATCAGATTGCTGCCGACGCCCATGGGAAAAACCGGCACGGACGGATCGAGACCCCGCAAGAACTGCGCCAGATCGCCGGTATCCGCAGGCTGGAACAGCCAATCCGCAGGCCCGCCCACCCGCAGCCAGGTCAGATCGGACAAGGCCCGGTTCGGCGTGAGGGTGCCGCGCACTGCCGGAAGGTCACCGGTCATCGCGCCGCTACGTGTCCGTCGGGTCATCGCTGCGCTTCTTGCGAAACCCCGCAAGCGCACCGACTGCAAGCCCCGCAATCGCAGGCACCAGAAACAGCGGCGCAAAGAGCATGCTGGTGATCTCGTTCACACCCGTGGCACTGCTCTGCGCCTCGATCCAGAGCCAGACCAGACCGGTCAGCGTCATCAGCGCCAGCGCCGCGAGCCAAAGCCACCGGCTGAGCCGCGCCAGCGAATGGCCCAGCACGATCGAGACCACGAACACCGCCATGGGGATGAGTATCGTCATGTCTCAGGCCTCCTCGTTGCCAAATTTGCGTCTTATCCAGCGGCCCAGATAGATCACCGGCCAGCGCAGCATCGACATGCCCGCCGCCAGAACCAGCAGCCCAAGCCAGGGACCGTGCTGCCAGGTGACCAGACCCAGAATTGGAATGCCCACCGCGATCAGCGCATAGGCGCGCCGCCAGAGATTGTCGCTGGACGGCAGCATCGCCAGAACGTTGGCGCTGATCGCCCACAGGCATGTCAGCACAATCGACAGGCTCATCGCGGGTCCCCCCATTCATGGCCGCGCGCCCGGGCCCAGAAATAGCGCAGCGGATTGCGGAACATGGAGACGAACGCGGCAAGCCCCAGTGCGGCGACCCAAAATCCATGCGCCCATCCGATCCAGATCAGCAGCACCGGGGCCGCGATCAACAGCGCGACGCCGGGCACATATTGCCGACGCATCGGCAAAAGCGCCACCCCTGCCGATGCCAGGGCCCAAAGGCAGGCGCATAAAAGCGGCGTGCTCATGCCGGACCCTCCGTCACAGGATTCTGAGCAAAAAAGCGGCGCAGGAACAGCCCGACACCCCAGCCGACGGCAATGGCCGGGAGCAGGAAAAACCCGATATAGCCGGAACAGGCTAAGGGCGCCAACGCCCCCTCTCCGATGAAAAAGCCAAAAACGGTGACAGCCGCATAGAGCGCCACCAGATCCAGCGATATCCGGGCCGGTATCAACCCAGGCAGGAGGCCCCCGAAAGTCGCATGCAAAAAGAGCGGCGACACGGGCTAGCTCTGCAAGCGTGCGGGCAACCCGTTGGCCCATGTGCTGATCGACCCCGCGCCCAGACAGACCACCATGTCACCAGGTTGCGTCTGTTCACGCACCAGACGCTCGAGGTCTTCCTCGTCACGGATCGCACGGGCGTGGCGGTGGCCGTGGCGGATCAGCCCTGCGACCAGATCGTCGCGGCTGGCACCCTCGATCGGGTCCTCTCCGGCGGAAAAGACATCGGCGATGGCGACCACGTCGGCCTCGTTGAAACAGGCGCAGAAATCATCGAAGAGATTGTGCAGGCGGCTGTAGCGGTGCGGCTGGTGCACCGCGATCACGCGGCCTTCGCTGGCCTGACGCGCGGCGCGCAGCACGGCGGCGATCTCGACCGGGTGATGGCCGTAATCGTCGATGATCGTCACGCCGTTCACCTCGCCTACCTTGGTAAAGCGCCGGTTCACGCCGGCGAAGGCCGCCAGCGCGCCACGTATCTCGTCGCGCTTCATCCCCAGATGCCGCGCAACAGCCACCGCCGCCAGCGCGTTGGAGACGTTGTGATCCCCCGGCATCGGCAACGTGCACCCTTTGATCACCGCATCCTCGGCCCGCAAATGAATGTCGAAATGCGCCACACCCTTTTCATAGCGCAGCCCCACCGCGCGCACGTCGGCCTGCGCGTTGAAGCCATAGGTCGTCACCCGCCGGTCCGTGATGCGGCCCACAAGCGCCTGCACCTCTGCATGATCGGTGCAGCACACGGCAAGTCCGTAGAACGGAATATTTGACACAAAATCGTAAAATCCGTCGCGCAAATTGTCGAAATTGCCCCAATGCTCCATATGCTCGGGGTCGATATTGGTGACTATGGCGATGGTGGCGGGCAGCCGGTTGAAGGTTCCGTCGCTCTCGTCCGCCTCGACCACCATCCATTCGCCTAGACCGACGCGGGCGTTTGAGCCATAGGCATGGATGATGCCGCCGTTGACCACCGTAGGATCGTAATTTCCTGCGGTCAAAAGCTCGGCCATCATGGTCGTCGTGGTCGTCTTGCCGTGGGTGCCTGCGATGGCGATGTTGGATTTGAGCCGCATCAGTTCGGCCAGCATTTCCGCGCGCCGCACCACGGGCAAACCGCGCAGACGCGCCCCGTCCAGCTCCGGGTTGCCCGGCTTGATCGCGGACGAGATCACGATGACCTGGGCGCCATCGAGGTTTTCCGCGTTTTGCCCGACAAATATCCGCGCGCCCAGCGATTCCAGCCGCTCGGTGATCCTGGAGGTCTTGAGGTCAGAGCCCTGCACAACATAGCCGTGGTTCAAGAGCACCTCGGCGATGCCCGACATGCCGATCCCGCCGATGCCGACGAAATGTATCGGGCCCACGTCCCCCAGCAGTTTGGTCGCGACGTTCATGACACCCGGTCCTGCAACAAAGTCATCCCTCATCCTCTTGTCCTTTTTTTTATTTTCTTGCTACGCGTATACGTCATGCCGCCAGCCCCTCGACCAGATCCGCCAGCGTTTCCGCCGCATCCGGATGCGCGACGGACAAGGCCGCCTGCGCCATCTGCGCCGCCGCCTCGGGCTGTGTCAGCACCGATTCCACCTGCTCGGCCAGCGCCGCTGGTGTCAGCCGCGCCTCGGGGATCAGGATCGCCGCGCCCGCCGACACCAGTCCCCGCGCATTGGCGGTCTGATGATCGCCTGTCGCTGCGGCAAATGGGATCAGCACGCAAGGCCGGCCTATGATCGAGATATCGGCGACCGACGACGCGCCCGAGCGGGAAATCACAAGCTGTGCGTCGCGCATCCGTGTCGGAATATCGCCGAAGAAGGCCTGCACCTCGGCGGCGATCCGGTGATCACGGTAAAATTCGGCCACCCGCATGCCGTCCTCGTCACGCGCCTGATGCGCCACGTGCAGACGCGATCTCAGGTCGGGCGGCAGGCTGGCCAGGGCCTCTGGCACCACATCGCTGAGAATACGCGCACCTTGCGAGCCGCCGATGACCAGAATGTTCAATGCGCCGCCCGCAGGCGGCGTATAAGGGGCTCCCGCCTCGGCCAGAACCGCCATGCGCACAGGGTTGCCGACCGGCACGCCGGTCACGCCCCGCGGAAGCTCTGTCGGCCAGGTGCCGCAGGCCACATGTGCCACACGCGGCGCAAAAAGCCCGTTGACCCGCCCCAGCACGCCGTTTTGTTCATGAATCATCCGCGGCACACGCAAAACCCAGGCCGCGGACAGCGCGGGAATCGACGGATAGCCGCCAAAGCCCACGACGACGTTCGGACGATCACGCCGCATCCACAGCAAGGCCGCCGCCACACCCGTCGCGATGCGCAACGGCACCATCACCCTGGCCAGCAGCCCGCCACGGGCAAAGGTGGCGCTGGCGATCTGTTCCACCTTGCACGAATGGGGAAAGCCGCCTGTGTAGCGCGCCCCACGCGTGTCGGTGCTCAGCGTCACCCGCCAGCCCCGGCGCAGCATCAATTCGGCCAGCGCCTGTGCGGGAAACATATGCCCACCGGTACCACCCGCCGCGATGATGAGCAAAGGCTGCGTCATGCGGAACCCCGGAATTTTTCAAAAATTCCGGCCCGGAAACTTAGAAAGTTTCCGGTCATCGCCGACCACGCAGGAAATCCCCTATCTCGCCTTGAGGCCGTGTCCGGGTGAACGCCAAAAGCATCCCCACCGCGATCCCGCCCGCGATCAGCGACGACCCACCGTAGCTCACGAACGGCAGCGTCATGCCCTTTGCCGGCAGCAGCCGCACCGCGACGCCCATGTTGATCATCGCCTGCACGCCGAACACACAGGCCAGACCGGTGCCCGCCAGCCAAATGAACGGATCACGCTCGCGCATCAGCCGCACCAGCGACCGCACCACGACCGTGCAATAGAGCACGATGATCGACGCCACCAGAACCAGGCCGTATTCCTCGGCCGCCACCGCGATGATGAAATCCGTATGCGCATCGGGCAGCGACCATTTCACCTGCCCCTCGCCCACGCCGACACCGAAAAACCCGCCCTCGCGGATCGCATTCGTCGCATAGCCCAGCTGTGTTGTCGGATCGACATCCGTGCTCAGGAACCCGTCGATGCGGCGGGCAAAATGCTCGGACCCATTATAGGCCAGCATCCCCGCGCCCGCCACTGACACCGCCAGCAACATCAACAGCAGCATCGGCGCACCGGCCACGAAATACATCACACCCCAGGAAAACAGAATCAGCGCCGCCTGACCGAAATCCGGCTGCATCGCCAGCAGCAACACGATCGTCACCACCAGCACGAACGACCACGACCGCCCCGGCGGCCCGTTGATATCCTGGCTCGCCGCCATCATCCACGCGGCCACGACCACGAAACCGGGTTTAAGAAATTCCGACGGCTGGATCGACGCAAAGCCCAGCGAATACCACCGCACCGCCCCCTTGCCGAAATCCGTTCCCGCAAAGGGCAGCATCGCCAACGCCACAAAACTGACCACAAAGCCGAGCACCGCCAGCCGCCGCACCAACAGCGGCGACATCATCGACGTCAGCCACATCGCAATCAGCGCCGCCACGCCAAATACCGCCTGCCGCTGCACGTAATGAAAGGGTTCAAAGCCGTTCTTGGCCGCCAGCGGCGGTGAAGCCGCGAAGCCCAGAAGCAACCCGCATCCAAAGAGCATCAGCACACAGGACATCGACCATTTGTCGACCGTCCGCCACCATTTCGGCAAAATCGGTTCGCCCATCTGTACGGGCGCCGTGCCATAGACCATTTCTGTCATGGGTCACCGCTTTTCACTGCCTCACATCGCCCGGTTTTCCGGGTCTGAGCAGAGCATAGCCGATCGACGCGTGTCTTGCCACATAAAAGGCGCATCCGGGTCCGCCTTGCTCCAGTCGCGACATCGGGCGCTCTTGCCTCCGCGCCGGTCCCGTGGTCCAGAAGCGTCATGAGATACGAGACCCTGATCCTTGGCGCCGGTGCCGCCGGACTGATGTGCGCGGCCCATTCGGGCGGCAAAACGCTTGTGATCGACCACGCCAAGAACCCAGGCGAAAAGATCCGCATCTCGGGCGGCGGACGCTGCAATTTCACCAATCTCCATACAGCGCCCGAGAATTTCCTCGGCCAGAACCCGCATTTCCACAAATCCGCGCTGGCCCGATATACCCAATGGGATTTCATCGACCTGATGGCCCAACATGGCCTGGCGTGGCACGAAAAGACGCTGGGCCAGCTGTTCTGCGACACCTCGGCCAAGGATATCGTGCATTTGCTGCTGGCCGAGATGCGGCGCGCGGGTGCGGATCTGTGGCTGCAAACATCGCTGCGCGACCTGACCCACGCCGACGGCACATTCACCGCCGTGCTGGAGCGGGACGGCCAGCAAAGCACGATCACCGCCCACAATCTTGTGCTGGCCACGGGCGGCAAATCCATCCCCAAGATGGGCGCGACCGGTCTGGCCTACGACATCGCCGGGAAATTCGGGCATACACTGACCGAAATCCGCCCCGCGCTGGTGCCGCTGACCTTCTCGGATCGCCGCTTCGCAGACTTGTCGGGCACCGCCGTGACCGCGCGCGTCAAACTGGCCGGGACAGCCTTCGACGAGGCGGTGCTGCTGACGCATCGCGGCCTTTCGGGCCCCGCGATCCTGCAAATCAGCTCTTACTGGCGCGAAGGCGACACGCTCGACCTGGACCTCGCGCCCGATATCGACCTGCTGGGAACCCTGCGCGCGCAACGCCGGATACAGGGTCGCCGCGCCATCACCACCGAACTGAGCCACCACCTGCCCGCCAAACTTGTCAGCCATCTGACCCCCGAACTGAAACTTTCAGGCACTCTGGGCGACCAATCCGACGCGACGCTGACGGCACTCTGTCAGCACCTGCACCATTGGTCGCTCACCCCCACCGGATCAGAGGGCTACCGCACCGCCGAGGTGACGCTGGGCGGTATCGAAACGCACGCCATCAATTCCCAAAGCATGATGTCGCAAAACCTGCCCGGGCTTTATATCATCGGCGAGGCGGCGGATGTGACAGGCTGGCTGGGCGGATACAATTTCCAATGGGCCTGGTCCTCGGCTGTGGCTGCGGGGCGTCACATCGACCGGAGCTTTGCGACGTAACCGCCAGCCTCTTGCCTGCGCCCGAAATGTTACCTAATTGTCACAAAAGTTTTATCGGTCTGTGACATCATGCTGAATGACCTTCTGATCCGGCTTCACCGCAGCATCGAGGCGCAGGTGCCTCGAAAGGTCGTCCGCGACCTGCGCAACCACCTGCGCTTCGGGTCCGGCGCGCCCTTGTCGGACGAGCAGATCTGGATCGACCCGGCCCTGGTCGATCATGCCTATGTGCGCGATCCGGTCGCCGGTGTCTGGCGCCGCCGCCACAGCGGACAAGTGACGGCGGGCGATTGGGACAGATCGCTGCGCCCGCTGCGCGACATGGTCAAACATCGCGCCTGCGTCGATCATTTCGAACGTGGTCTGACATGGGAAGAGACCGGCATCTATGACGAGATGATGCGCCGCATCGCCCATGGCAAGGTGATCGACGGCTGCCGTAGTCTCGCCGATGTGCGCGCGCGCTATGCCACGATAGATGCGCTTTACGACACGATCCGCCGCGACGGCGCGTTCACGCCGATGGCGCATCACCCCGAACGGCTGCGCCGCGAACATGGCGGCATCTTCGTGCATCTGTCGCGCGACGGCACGCCCATTCTGGGCGGCAACGGCAACCACCGGCTGGCCATCGCGCAAATCCTGAAACTGCCCAAAGTCCCCGCCCAAGTCGGCGTGGTGCATGCCGATCTGGTTCGCGCAGGCGGTTTCGCATCCCTTCGCAAAGCCTGAGCGCACCTCTTTGCCCTTCATCTTGCCAGATAAACCTCGGGGTCTGGGGCAGCGCCCCAGTCCGCCCTCAAAAAAACCCACTACAGGACACTTCAGCGCGCCAGACCCGCCCGCACCTGCGCCGCGAAATCCTCGCCGCGCAGCTCGAAATTATCGTATTGATCGAAACTTGCCGCCGCAGGGGCCAGCAGAACCACCTCGCCGGGTTGCGCGTCCTGCATCGCGCGGGCCACGGCGGTGGCCATGTCGGTGCAGACCTCCGCCTCGACGCGCGCGCCCAAAGCCAGCGCAAAGCCCGCCGCCTCGCGCCCGATGACATAGGCGCGCGCGACATGTGCCAGTCCGGGCGACAGCGCGTCCAGCCCGCCGTCTTTCTGCAAGCCGCCACAAATCCAGCGCACGCGGTCAAATGCCAGCAGTGCCTTGAGCGCAGAATCGACATTGGTGGCCTTGCTGTCGTTCACATATGTCACGCCGTTTGCCTCGGCGATGATCTGGCTGCGGTGCGGCAGGCCTTGAAAGCTTCGGAACGCCGCCTCGATGACACGGGGCGCTACGCCCAGCGCGCGGGCCGCAGCATAAGCCGCACAGGCGTTCTGATGGTTATGCGCGCCGGGCAGGCCAGGGATGCCGCGCAGGTCGATGCTCGCCACTTGCCGGCCTTTGCGGGCCTCGGCCAGATGACCCTTGCGCGCAAAGACGTTCCAGCCAGGCCCTGCCAGCCTGGTCCCCGAGGACACCCGAATGACGCGGTCGTCCACTGGCCCTTCAGCGAGTTGATTGGCGATATAGCGCCCCTCGTTCTCGTCAACGCCGATGATCGCTCGGTCCGGGCCACCTTCGGCAAAGAGCCTTCTCTTGGCCGCGAAATAGCCGCCCAGTCCTGCGTGGCGGTCCAGGTGATCGGGGCTGAGATTGGTGAAGACGGCCACATCGGGGGTCAAGGCGCGCGCCAGATCGGTCTGATACGAGCTGAGCTCCAGCACCACAACGCCGCCATCTTGGGGCGGGTCAATATCGAGCACGCCGCGCCCGATGTTGCCCGCAAGCTGACTGGTGCGCCCGGCTTCGCTCAGCACGTGATGGATCAGCGCAGAGGTGGTGGATTTACCGTTCGATCCGGTGACCGCCACCACGCGCGGTATAACGTCGTATGTGTCCCAGTCGGGGCTGGCGAGGCTCTGGAAGAACAACCCGATATCGTTGTCGACAGGCACACCTTCGGCCCAGGCGGCGGCGATGACCGGGTTGGGCGCGGGGTAGAGATGCGGGATTCCGGGGCTGACAATCAGGGCTGCGATGCCCTCGTAAGCGCCCGGTTTGCTCAGGTCGCGGATGGTCAGGCCCTGTGTCGCTGCCGTCTCGCGCGCGACCGGATTGTCATCCCAGCAGATCGGCGTGGCACCGCCTGCCGTGAGGGCATGTGCGGCGCTGAGGCCCGAGCGGCCAAGGCCCAGCACGGCCACCTGTGCGTTTTGAAAACCTCGCACTGGTATCATGTGTCGCGTTCCTTTGTTTCAAGTGTATGGGGGCGCTGCCCCCAAACCCCCGGAGGTTTATTTAGCAAGATGAAGGGGGGCGGCGTTCCGAGGTGGGATTATCTGACCTTGAGGGTGGCAAGACCGATCATGGCAAGGATCAGGCTGATGATCCAGAAGCGGATGACGATCTGCGGTTCGGCCCAGCCTTTTTTCTCATAATGGTGGTGGATCGGGGCCATGAGGAACACGCGTTTTCCGGTGCGTTTGAAGTAGAGCACCTGAATGATCACGCTGAGGGCTTCGACCACGAAGAGGCCTCCGACGACGGCCAGCACGATCTCGTGTTTTGTGGCCACCGCGATGGCACCGAGCGCGCCGCCCAGCGCAAGCGAGCCTGTGTCGCCCATGAAGACGGCTGCGGGGGGCGCGTTATACCACAAGAATCCGAGGCCGCCGCCAAAGAGGCCTGCGGTGAAGATCAGGATCTCTCCGGTGCCGGGCACGTAATGCACGTCGAGATAATCGGTGAAATCGACGCGGCCCACCGCATAGGCGATCACGCCCAGCGTGCCTGCGGCGATCATCACCGGCATGATGGCCAGCCCGTCGAGCCCGTCGGTCAGGTTCACCGCATTGGCGCTGCCCACGATCACGATGATCGCAAACGGCACGAACAGATAACCCAGGTTGACCAGAGTATCCTTGAACACCGGCATGGCCAGTTGGTATTGCAATCCTTCGGGGTGATATTGCGCGGCCCAGTAGCCTGCGATGCCCGCGATCACAAAGCCCAGCAGCAGGCGCACACGGCCCGACACGCCTGCGACGGTTTGTTTGGAGACCTTGGCGTAATCGTCGGCAAATCCTATCGCGGCGAATGACATGGTCACGAAAAGCACCAGCCAGACAAACGGGTTGTCGAGCCGCGCCCACAACAATGTCGAGGTCAGCAACGCCCCGACGATCAGAAGACCGCCCATCGTGGGCGTGCCCGCCTTGACGAAATGCCCCTCGGGGCCATCACCGCGAATGGGCTGGCCCTTACCCTGCCGCTTGCGCAGCACGTTGATCAGCGGTTTGCCAAAGACAAAGCCGAAGACCAGCGCCGTCATGAAGGCACCGCCTGCACGGAAGGTGATATAGCGAAACAGGTTAAAGAAATCGCCCCCGTCCGACAGCAAGGTCAGCCAATACAGCATGCACGAAACTCCCTGATCGTCTGATCCTTGGTCTTCCTAGCTTTGGCCTTGGCCGAGTTTGCGGATGGCGTCAACCACGGCGGCCAGCCCCATGCTGAGCGATCCCTTGACCAGAACCGCGTCGCCTGCGTCCAGATCGCGGCGAATGCCGTCGGCCATTTCGGCGGATGTGGCGGTGTGGCGACCGCGCTTTTCGGGCGGTAGCGCATCGTGGAGATGACCCATCAGGAGGCCCACGCAATGCACGCGGTCGATCCGGTCCATGGCCGGGAGGGCTGCGATGGCGGAATGCAAGGCGGCCTCGGTCCGGCCCAGTTCGCGCATGTCGCCCAGATAGGCGATGCGCCGTCCGCCGGACACCCGGCCCAGATCTTCGCGGGTTTTGGCGGCGGCGAGCACTTCGAGCGCGGCCCCCAGACTGGCGGGGTTTGCGTTGTATGAATCGTCGATCAGCTCGATGGTCAGCTGCGTCTCTACGGGATCGAGATGGATCACCTCGCGTGCGCCACGGCCTGCACCGGGCTGCCAGCGGGCCAGATCGGTGATCGCCAGCGCGCGGTCGAGATCAAGCGCATCGGCCACCGCCAGAACCGCCATGGCGTTGACGATGTAATGCCGCCCCGGCGCGGGCACCTTGAAGAGAATGTCGTCGCCCTGGATGTGCCCTTGGGCGACGGTGTTGGTGTCGTGAATGGTGACGCTGGTGACGCGGTGGTCGTTGGTGGCCGCTTCGCCGAACCACAGGATGCGCGCGTCCCTGGCTGTCGCTGCGGCCCCCAGAATGGGCGAGACGCCAAGATCGCCGTTCAGCACGGCGACGCCCCCCGGCTCCAGCCCTGCGACGATGGAGGCTTTTTCGTGGGCGATGCCTTCGAGGCTTTCGAAGGCGGCGAGATGCGCAGGGGCGACGATTGTCACCATGGCCACATGCGGTCGGGCCATGACGCTGAGGGGTGCTATTTCGCCCGGGTGGTTCATGCCGATCTCGATCACGGCGAATTCGGTCGCGGCAGGCATCCGCGCCAGTGTCAGCGGCACGCCCCAATGGTTGTTGTAGCTGGCCTCTGCGGCATGGACGCGGCCTTGCCCGGCAAGCACTGCCCTCAGCATTTCCTTGGTCGAGGTTTTGCCGACCGATCCGGTGACTGCGATCACGCGCGCGTCGCTGCGAGCGCGGGCGGCGATGCCAAGACGCTCCAGCCCGCCCAGAACGTCGTCCACCACCAGCAAAGGCGCGTTTTCCAGACCTTCGGGGATATGGCTGACCAGGGCCGCCGCCGCCCCCTTTTCCAGAGCTTGCACCACGAAATCATGCCCGTCGCGCGCGGCTTTCAACGCCACAAAGAGATCGCCGGGCTGCAATGTCCGGGTGTCGATGCTGACGCCGTTCGCCTGCCAATCCGCAGTGCTGCGCCCGCCCGTGGCGGCGACGGCATCATCCGAGGTCCACAGGATACTCATGCCCGACGCCCTTCCAAAGCGGCCACGGCGACGCTGGCCTGTTCCACATCGTCAAACGGATAGATCTGGTCGCCCACCACCTGCCCCGTCTCGTGCCCCTTGCCGCAAATGAGCAGCGCGTCACCGGGGCCGATTGCATCGACCCCGCGCAGGATCGCTTCGGCCCGGTCGCCCACTTCGGTCGCATCGGGCGCGCCTGCCAGCACCGCCGCCCTGATAAGCGCCGGATCCTCTGACCGGGGGTTGTCGTCGGTGACGATGACCTGATCGGCATGCGCCGCCGCCGCCTGCCCCATCAAGGGCCGCTTGCCCGCGTCGCGGTCGCCGCCCGCGCCGACGATGGCCACCAGACGGCCCATCACATGCGGGCGCAGCGCCGACAGCGCCGTGGCTATGGCATCGGGCGTATGCGCATAATCGACGAACACCGCCGCGCCGTTTTCGCGGGTCGCGGCCAGCTGCATGCGGCCCCGCACCGTGCGCAGGCGCGGCAGCACGTCGACGATCGCCTGCATCTCGACGCCGCCGGCCAGAACCAGCCCTGCGGCCACGGCGATGTTTTCCGCCTGAAAGCCGCCGATCAGCGACAGCCGCACCTGATAGGCGCGGCTGCCCATTTCGATCCGCAAATCCTGACCCGTGGCGTCAAAGCGTTGCGCAGCCAGCCGGATGTCCGCGCCCCTGTGCCGCCCGACGGTCAGGATGGTCTGGCCCCGCGATTGCGCGATGGCGAGCATGTCAGCCCCCCGGGCATCGTCGATATGGATCACTGCGGTGCCGTCTTCGGGCAGGACACGGTCGAACAGCCCGGCCTTGGCGGCGAAATATTCCTCGAACGTGGCGTGGTAATCCAGATGATCCTGAGAGAAATTGGTGAACCCCGCCGCACTCAGCGTGACCCCGTCCAGCCTGCGCTGCGCCAGCCCGTGCGACGAGGCCTCCATCGCGGCGTGGTCCACGCCCTCATGCGCGGCCTCGGCCAGCATCCGGTGCAGGGTGATCGGCTCGGGCGTGGTGTGCGGCGACGGGGCCTGCCAGTCGCCCTCGACGCCGGTGGTGCCCAGATTAATGGCGCGCAGACCCAGTTCCTGCCAAATCTGCCGGGTGAAGGTCGCCACCGAAGTCTTGCCGTTGGTGCCGGTGACAGCCACGACGCAGCCGGGTTGCGCGCCAGACCAGAGCGCCGCCGCACAGGCCAGAGCCGCGCGCGGATCCTCGGCCACGACCACCGCCACGGGGGATCCGAGCAAGACGTCCGCAGCAATCCGCACGCCGTCGGCATCGGTCAGGATCGCGGCGGCCCCCATGCGCAAAGCATATGTGATGAATTCCGCGCCATGCACCCGCGTCCCGGGCATGGCTGCAAACAGATAGCCGTCGCGCACCTCACGGCTGTCGACCGCAAGGCCGGTTATCTGCGCCTCGGCCCCGCCGCGCGGCGTGAGCCCCAGTTCTGCCAGCGTCTTGACCATCCCGGATCACCTATTGTCCAACATACGCATCATATGCCCAGCCAAACAGGTTGCATCAACCATATATTGTAAAAGACCCGTCAAAACACGGCGCGTCCGCCGGGCTTGTCCTGCGCACAAGACCCAAGGAGTCCGCCGGAAACGTCCTGTTTCATCGTTCCGAAACCATGCAACCTCAATACGACGTCAACGTGATCCCCGCGACCTGACCCGGCGCCAGTTCCGGCGCCAATCCCAGCAAGGGTGCGATCCGTCCGATCATCTCGGCCGCCACCGGCACCGCCGTCCAGCCCGCCGTGCGGCGCGGTTTGGTGCCGGAATTCTCGGACGGCTCGTCCAGCGTCACGATCAGCACATATTTGGGATCATGCGCCGGGAACATGGTGGCGAAGGTCGCGATCACCTTGTCCTTGTAATAGCCGCCACTGCGCGGGCGCGGTTTGTCGGCGGTGCCGGTCTTGCCACCGACGTGATAGCCTGCCACCTCGCCAAAGCTCGCCGTGCCTTCGGTCACGACCTTGCGCAGCATGATGCGGGCCGCCGCAGCATTGGCCTCGGACACGATGCGTTTGCCCATCTGCGGGCCATCTTGCTTGAGCAATGTAGGCTTGATCACCCGGCCTCCATTGGCGATGGCGGCATAGCCGGCGGCCAGATGCAGCGGCGACGTGCTCAGCCCGTGACCATAGGAAATCGTCACCGTGCTCAGGTCGGTCCAGCGTTCGGGCAACAGCGGCTGGCCACCATTGGCCTCGACGATCTCCAGCGGTGTGGGCACGAAAAAGCCAAGGCTTTCCAGAAACTCCTGCTGGCGCTTGATGCCGATGGCCAGCGCCAGTTTGCCGGTGCCCCGGTTGGACGAATGCACGATGATGCCCTCGACCGATTGCAAGCCGTAGTTCTTGCCGCGGAATTCGCCGATGTTGAACCCGCCCACGCGCATCGGCGGTTTGGTGTCGATGATGGTCTGCGCGTTGACCAGACCCAGCTCCATCGCCTGCACAGCCGGAAAAATCTTGAAGGTCGAGCCCAGCTCGTAGACCCCCTGCACCGCGCGGTTGAAAAGCGGGCTGTCGCCGGGATAGCCCTCGATGGCCGGGCGGGGCCGGTTGTTGGGGTCGAAATCGGGAAGCGACACGATCGAGATCACTTCGCCTGTGTGCACATCCATAAGAACCGCCGCAGCCCCCTTGGCGTTCATCAGCTTCATGCCACCATATAACACACGCTCTGTCGCCGCCTGCACCGTCAGGTCCAGCGACAATTCGAGCGGCGCGCCTTCACGGGCCGGGTCGCGCAGCTCCTTGTCAAAGAACTTCTCGATCCCCGCCGTGCCGATGACCTCTGCCGAATGCACGCCCTCGCGCCCAAAACTGGCCCCGCCCATAACATGCGCGGCCAGCGATCCGTTGGGATAAAGCCGCATCTCGCGCGGACCAAAGAGCAGACCCGGCTCGCCGATATCGTGCACCAGCTGCTTTTGCTCGGGGCTGAGTTTCTTGCGCACCCACAAGAACTTGCGCTTGCCGGTAAAGTCGCGCAGCAGACGCTCCTCGTTCAGCTCGGGAAAGATCCTGACCAGCTCGGCGGCGGCGCGCACGGGCTCGATCATCTGCTGGGGATGGGCATAAAGGCTGTGCGTCTCCATGTTGGTGGCCAGTATGCGGCCCCGCCGGTCGACGATGTCGGCGCGCTGCGCGATGATCGACGCCCCCGTGGCCTGCGCGCGCGGCTCTGAAGGCTCGGACGCGGCCAGAAGGCCCATGCGCACCCCGACCAGCATAAAGGCGCAAAAGAAACACACCCCCAGCACCACCAGACGCCCTTCGGCCCGCAACCGGGCGCGGTCTCGCATTTCCTCGTGGCGGATGCGGATGTTCTCGCGCTCGATCGCGTCGGGGTTCTGCCCCTTGTCGCGCGCCTCGAGGATACGGGCCAGAGGGCGCAGAGGTGTGCGGATCATGGCTGAACTCCGTCGCTGATGACATCTATGGGTTGGGTGATGGGAAGGTCGGACTCAAGTTGGTTCAGGTCGGGCCGGTTCAGGTCGGGCCGGGTCAGATCGGTTTCGGGCGGATAGCTGATCTGGTCGATGCGCCCGAATTGATCGGGCCGCAGCGGCAACAGGCCCAGCCGTTCAAAATTCAGTTCCGCCAGATCGCGCAGCCGGTTGGGGCGGTTGAGATAGGCCCATTCCGCCTTGAGAACCCCCAGCCGTGCGCGCGCCGTCTGAATGTCGCGCTGAAGGCTGGCCACCTCGCCCAGCGCGCCCTGGGTCTTGTAGTTTTCGTGGTAGGCCCAGAAGGCCAGACCGATCACAGCGCAGGCAGTCACGATATACAGCAGCATTTTCATGTCTTTGTCCTCAGAACAGGCAAGGCGATGGCACGGGTGTCGATAGGGGCCGCAGGGGCATCGGTGCGAAATCCGACACGCAGCAAAGCCGACCGGCTGCGCGGGTTGCGCGCCAGCTCGTCTTCGTCCGCCGACAGGGCTTTGCGGGATTTCAGCGTAAAGGCGGGCGGAGTCTGTTCGATTTCGGGCGCATAGCGGTTGGCGTTGCCCGTCGTCCCTGCCCGGCTTTGGAAAAAGCGTTTGACCATGCGGTCCTCGACCGAATGAAAGCTGACGACGGCCAGCGCGCCGCCCGGAGCCAATGCCCGCTCCGCCGCCATCAACCCCTGCATCAGCGCGCCGTATTCGTCGTTCACCGCGATGCGGAGCGCCTGAAAACTGCGCGTCGCCGGATGGCTCTGGTTCGGTTTGGGACGCGGCAGGCAGGATTTGACGATATCGGCCAGCCGCGCGGTGGTCAGGATCGGATCGACACGCTCCGCCACGATCTTTTTGGCGATCCGGCGGCTCATCCGCTCTTCGCCGTAAGTATAGAGTATATCGGCCAGCACGATTTCATCGGCCTCGTTGACCAGATCCGCAGCCGATAGCCCGTCCTGCGACATCCGCATATCCAGCGGCCCGTCGCGCATGAACGAAAAGCCCCGTTCCGCCTGATCGAGCTGCATGGAGCTGACGCCGAGATCCAGAACGACGCCCTGCACATCCGTGGCAACGGCGTCCATATCGGCAAAGTTCGCCCGCACCAGCCGCAGCCTGTCGCCATATTCGCCCGCCCATGAGGCCGCCATCAGATGCGCCGCCGGGTCGCGGTCGATGCCGATGACCTGCGCCGCCCCAGCCGCGATCAGCCCGCGCGCATAACCGCCCGCGCCGAGCGTGCCGTCGATCCAGACACCCTGAACAGGCGCCACAATGCGCAACAGCGCCTCGAGCAGAACGGGAACATGCGGATCCTTGTCAGCAGATGCCGCAGCCATCGGCCTAGCCCTCCCGCACGGCGTCCAGCGGCCCGTCGAGCAGGCTCAGCGGGTCAAAATCCTCGGGCAAATCTTCGAGCCATTCTTCGGTCCGCGCGACCTCTTCGGTCTCGTAGGTCTCGGGCTTCCAGATCTGGAACGTGTCACCGGCGGCGATAAAGAACGCCTCGGACTCCAGGCCAATCTTGGCGCGCAGTTTGGCCGGCAGCACCAGCCGCCCGGTGTCGTCGATGCTGGTGGGATGGCTTTGACCGTGAAACAGCCGCTGCAACATCTTGCGCGCCTCGGATCCACGCGGCAGCGCATCGATCTTGGTGTCGACCTCTTCGATCGCCTCGATCGTGTAGCATTCCAGATATTTGCGGCGGTGGTCGCCGTAGACGATGACCAGTTCGGGGGCCGGATTTTCCGGATGGTTCGGGTCGCCCGCCTCGATAACACGCCGAAAGGGGGCCGGTATGGATACCCGCCCCTTGCCATCGACCTTGTTATGGCTTTCGCCTCTGAACCTGCGACCCACTGCCTCGTGGTCCTTTTTATCACGTGCCCTGTTTCGCGCCATGCGCCAAACGTAAAAACGGCGGGTCGATCTGCTGCCACTGACCAACCCGCCGTGCCCTTGCGGGCTATCTCCGACTGCGCGCGCCACCTGGGGGGATGTCTGCTCGCTCGCGCGCCGGATCTCTGTCGTTCGATAAAGACGAGTGCCTGTATGATACCTGCCGGCTCGTTTTTTATTTTTGAAAGTCTGCGGGGGCTGATTTTTGTTTTGCGCCCTGCGTTGTCCCGTCCGTATCGTATAAATGGTATGACATGGGAAATCATGCGGATCAACTGGTTATTATGGGAATTTCTACATCATCTTGTTTTCAGACCCGCTCTCGAACAACATATTGTAAAGAAAATCGCCCTTAACATCCCAAATGTTGTGTGTCGAAGCGATTCAATCACTAGATGCGCTATCGCTCTCTCTCGTCGCCCCTGCCCCATAAAGTGCCGTATTTTTTTTCGAAAAACGGACAAACCAGAGGTCTCACATGGGTTTTAAGCCAGATTCGACCACGAATCACGCCCTTTTTGGCATCATTTCCCAAATCCGACCCGCCGCAGCCGCGTGGCAACAGGTCTGTCCCATAAATTCCCCTATTCGGTCATATGCAGCCCCGAACCTGCAACACGCGCGCGCCATGCCGCCCGGCCCAAAATTCTGGTCTTGATCTTGGCGCGGCCTGCGATTACGCAGACATCACTTCGGTTCGGGCCCGTGAGGGTCTGATGAAAAGGGAATGCGGTGCGGTTCAGATATCTGGACTCAATCCGCAGCTGCCCCCGCAACTGTTAGCGGCGAGCGAAGTCGGAACATGCCACTGCGGAGCGATCCGCGGGAAGGCCCGGCCAAGCACAGACCCGCAAGCCAGGAGACCTGCCGAAGCGCTCACCCTATCCCGGCGCGGGGCGCGTCCAGGATTTCGGTTCTCCGAAGGTGGTGACGTTTGCACCGCTTGAGGAGGGCCAGGCATTCACTGGCCAGACCCTTTCCAAGCATATGTCTCCTGCCCGGATGATCCGGGTCGATCTGGAAAGGATCGTCATGCCCCTCTTTATACATTCCCGGCTTCTGGGAACCGTCTCGGCGCTGTGCCTGGTTCCGCTGGCCGCGTTTGCCCAAGACATCGTCATCCCCGAGAATACCGTCTTTGCCAACCAGACCACCGTGGCCGTCAACCGCACCGGTGCCACCGTGCAGGTGATCGAGGGCGCGGATCTGGCCGCAAACCCGCAGACCCGCCTGTCGGATTATCTTGAGACCCTGCCCGGCGTGTCGATGAACACCAATGGCGGTCCCGGCGGCAACAATTACGTGCGCCTGCGCGGTTTGCCGCAGCGCTATACCACCGTGCTGATCGACGGCATCGACGTCACCGACCCGTCAGAACCGCAAAGCCAGTTCAACTGGTCCGGTGTGACCATGGGCAACGTCGGCCGGATCGAAGTCATCAAAGGCACGCAATCGGCGATTTATGGCGCGGATGCCGTGGCGGGCGTCATTTCCATCACTACCACACAGCCGAAAGGCCCCGGCGCGCATTTCGATGTCGCCGCCGAGATCGGCCCCAACGAAACGCTGCGCACCTCGCTGGGTTTCAGCGTCGAGACAGAGCGCAGCCAGCTCTCCGCCGGGTTTTCCCGGCTCAAGACCGACGGCTTTTCCGCCTCCGATCTGGATGATCAGGACGAGGCCGACGGCTTTGTCGGCACGCGGGTCAACCTGTCGTTCAGCGTCGAGGCTACCGACCGGCTGACGCTGGGGCTGGCCGCACTGGCCGCCGACAGCACCGGCGATTACGACGAATTCGGCCCCGTCGATGGGTCCGAGCCGTTCAACGAGGTGTCGGACTCCCAAACCCGCGCGCTGCGTCTCTTTGGCCAATGGGACGGCGATGTGATCGACCACGAATTGTCGGTCTCGACATTCCGGATCGACCGCGTTCTGGACAGCAATTTCGGCCCGTTCGAGGCCCGCGGCAAACGCCAGTCGATCAATTACCTCGGTGTGTATGATCCGTCCCAGACATACAGCCTGTCCTTTGGCGCCGATTTCACCCGCGAAGAAAACTTGAACGAAGATTTCTCGGAAATCGCCGGTGTCTTCGTCGAGGCGCTTTATGCCCCCACCGATATGCTGGATGTTTCGCTGTCGCTACGTCAGGACGACCATTCGCGTTTCGGGGCCTTCACCTCGGGTCGCGCGTCGCTGGCGTGGCGTCCGCGCGAAGACATCATCGTGCGCGCCGTGGCTGCCAACGGGTTCCGCGCTCCGTCTTTGGGCGAGCTTTTTGGCTCCTTCGGCGGCAACCCCGATCTCGACCCCGAACGCAGCCAGAGCTACGAGCTGGGCATCGAACAGATCTATGACAGCGGCGCATCGGTTCGCCTGACCGCGTTTCACACCGAAATCGACGATCTGATCGACTACGTGGACCCCGACGGCTTTGGCGGGCCGATCCCGGGCGGCTTTGTCCAGACCGACGGCACCGCCCGCACGCGAGGGTTCGAGCTGGCCGCCATGATGCCCATCAACGAGCGTGTGTCGCTAAGCGGGGCCTACACCCTGACCGATGCCGAAGGCCCGGACGGCGAACCCGCCCTGCGCGTGCCGCGTCACGATCTGGTTCTGGGCGTCGATGCGCAGATCACCGACCGGATCACCGGCGGCATGAATATCCGCCACGTGGCCGACCGGCCCAATGACAGCGGTTTCGAGATGGACGATTACACATTGGTCGACGCGACGCTGGGCTACGCGTTCAACGACGTGACCAGCGGCTACATCCGCGTCGAGAACCTGACCGACGCCGATTACCAAAGCTCTGGTGGCTACCAGACCCAGGGCCGCGCGGTGTTCTTCGGTGTTACGGCGTCTTTCTGATCTGACGCTCGTCGCCGCGCTTTGCCTTTGGGCGGGCGCGGTGGCCGCCGACGGCGGCGCGCAGGGCGCGGCGCAATCCGGGTCGGCGCCCGCACGCGTGGTATCGCTCAACCTGTGCACCGACCAGATGGCGCATCTGCTGGCCGCGCCCGGTCAGCTGGTTTCGGTGTCGTGGCTGGCCTACGACCCCCGCTCATCGGCGCTGGCGGACCAGATCACCGCGCCGCCCAACGCGGGCAGCGCCGAAGAGATCATGCTGCTCGCCCCCGATCTGGTTGTCGCAGGCCGCTTTTCCGCACGCGCCACGGTGGATATGCTGACCCGACTGGACGTGCGGGTCGAGATCTTCGATCCGCCCAATTCCTTTGACGACGTGCGCGCGGCGTGGCGCCGGATGGGGATGCTTTTGGGCCGGGGTGCCGCTGCCGAGGCGCTGATCGCCGATTTCGATGCCCGTCTGACAGACCTGCGTGCACAGACCGGCCCTGCGCCCCGCGCCGCACTTTATTATGCCTTGGGAAACACCGCAGGCGACGCCACCCTGCCCGGAGAGATCCTGCGCGCCGCGGGCCTGACCAACATCGCCACCGAACTGGGCCTGCCGCCCTTCGGCGCGCGCCTGCCGCTGGAAACGCTGGTGATGGTTCAGCCCGATCTGGTGCTGGTCGGCGCGCCCTATGGTGGTCATGCACAGGCCACCGAACTGCTCTCCCACCCCGCCCTGCGCCATCTGGGCCTGCGCCGGATCCCGGGCGGCGATATGTCGTGCGAAACGCCGGCCCTGCTTGACAGCGTCGCAGGCTTGATCGCCCTGCGGCAAGACTGGGAGGCCGCGCAATGAAGCTCTGGGCCGTGCTCAGCCTGCTGGTTGTGGCGCTGTTTCTGGCCTCTTTGGCAATTGGCCACGCGTCGCTGGGCCCCGGCGCGCTGATCGCGTCGCTGCTGCCGGGGGGCGACCCGCTGGCGCGCATCGTGCTGCTGGAGTTGCGCCTGCCCCGCACCATTCTGGCCGCTATGATCGGGGCCTCGCTGGGGCTGTGCGGGGCCGCGATGCAAGGCTATCTGCGCAATCCGCTGGCCGAACCGGGCCTGATCGGCGTCAGCGGAGCGGCTGCCCTTGGCGCGGTAACGGCCCTCCAAACCGGGCTCGTCGCCGCGTTCGCGCTGGCCTTGCCGCTGGCCGCGCTCACCATGGCCGCCGCCGCCACCGGGCTGATCCTTCTGCTGGCGGGGCCACGCGGCGGGTCGCTCACGCTGATCCTTGCGGGTATCGCGGTGTCGGCTTTTGCGGGCGCGCTGACATCATTGGTGCTGAACCTGTCGCCCAATCCCTATGCCGCGTCAGAGATCGTGTTCTGGCTCATGGGATCGGTCGCCGACCGCTCGCTGAGCCATGTCTGGCTGGCCGCACCCCTGATGCTGGTCGGCTGGGGGATGCTGGCCACGCTGGGCCGGGGCCTCGACGCGCTGACGCTGGGCGAGGACGCGGCAGAGGCACTGGGCATCAACCTGACCCGCCTGCGCCTGACGTTGCTGGGCGGGGTCGCTGCCAGCGTGGGGGCCGCGACGGCGGTGGCAGGGGCCATCGGTTTCGTCGGGCTGGTGGTGCCGCATCTGCTGCGGCCTTTTGTGGGCGCGCAACCCTCGCGGCTGCTCTGGGCCTCGTCATTGGGCGGGGCGGCGATGCTGTTGGCGGCTGACCTTGCCGTGCGCCTGATCCTGCCCGAGCGCGACCTGAAACTGGGCGTCGTCATGGCCCTCATCGGCGCGCCGCTCTTTCTGCGGCTGATCGCCAAGACCCGCGCGGGGCTGATATGACGCTGCTCAGCTTGCAAAACCTGACTGTGCACCGCGCCACCTGCCCCGTGGTCGACGACGTCAGTCTGAGGATCGAAAAGGGCGAATGTATCGGCCTCATCGGCCCCAACGGCGCGGGCAAGACGACCCTGATGCGCGCCGCTCTGGGCCTGCAAGAGCACACAGGCACCAGCGATCTGGCGCAGATGACGCCGCGCGCCCGCGCCGCGCGCGCCGCATGGCTGCCGCAGATGCGCGAGATCGCCTGGCCGGTGACGGTCGAGACGCTGGTCGCGCTGGGCCGTCTGCCGCATCTGCTGCGCGGCGGTCTGCGCAGCCAGGATGCCGCCGCAGTCGACGCCGCCCTCGACCACATGAGCCTGAACGATTTCCGCACCCGCCGCGCGACCGAGCTTTCCGGCGGCGAACAGGCCCGCGCCCTGATTGCACGGGCGCTTGCGCAGGAAACCCCGTTGCTGATGGCGGATGAGCCGGTCGCGGGGCTGGATCCGGCAGCACAGATCGCAACGCTTCAGGTCTTTGCCGGGCTGGCGCAAACAGGCCGCGCCGTCGTCGTCTCACTGCACGATCTGGGCCTTGCGGCGCGCTACTGCACCCGGCTGATCGTGATGAACACCGGCCGGGTGATCGCGGACGGCGCGCCGCAGGATGTGCTGACGCCCGAGGTCCTCGCGCAGGTCTTCGGTCTGGACGCCGCGCTGGAAACCGGCGCGCATGGCCGCGACATCCGCATAAAGGGGCTGAGCGCATGAGCTTTCCGCCAACCCGCATCGTCTGCCTGACCGAGGAAACCGTCGAGACGCTGTATCTGCTTGGGCAGGATCACCGGATCGTCGGCGTCACCGGCTATGCCGTGCGCCCCAGACAGGTGCGCCGTGAAAAGCCGCGCGTGGGGGCCTTCACCTCTGCCGATATTCCCAAGATCCTGGCGCTCGAGCCTGATCTGGTGCTGACATTCTCGGACCTGCAAGCAGACATTGTGGCCGAGCTGATCCGCGCGGGCGTCGCCGTTCACGGCTTCAACCAGCGCAATATCGCGGGCATCTACGACATGATCGACACCCTGGGCGCGCTGACCGGCGTGCCGGAGCGGGCGGCGGCCCTGGTGGCAGGCTACCGGACCCGCCTTGCCAACCTGCGCCCACCGGCCACAAAACCCCGCGTTTATTTCGAGGAATGGGACGATCCCATGATCACCTCCATCGGCTGGGTGTCCGAGCTGATCGAGGCGGTGGGCGGCACCGACGTCTTTGCCCCGCTGCGCCACCAGCACGCCGCGCGCGACCGCATCGTGACCTCGGAACAGGTGATCAAAGCCGCCCCGGACGTCATCATCGGCTCGTGGTGCGGCAAGAAACTGCGCCCCGAGAAAATCGCCGCCCGTCCGGGATGGGGCGCCATGCCCGCCGTGCGCGCAGGTGCGATACACGAGATCAAATCGCCGCTGATCCTGCAACCGGGGCCTGCGGCGCTGACCGACGGGCTGAACGCGCTGATCGCCGCCATCCATCCAGCACCGGAGACTTCATGACGGACCTGATCCCCGACCTTATCGAGGCCCTGTCGCGGGGCGGGCCCGCTTTGATGCTGATCGCGGCGGTGTCGGTCGTGACGCTGGCCCTGATCCTGAGCAAATTGTGGCAGATGCTGCGTCTGGGGGCGTGGCGGCGCGCCTCGGTCGAACAGGCGGTGACACTTTGGACAGCCGGCGACCGCGACGCCGCCCGCGCCGCCCTTTCGGGCCTGCGCAACATGCGCGCCAGCGTCGCGCGCGCCGCGATGGCCACCACGACCCGCCTGACCGCCACACAGGCCCGCGAGGAAACCACGCGCATCGCCCGCGCCGAACTGGCGCAGGCCCGGCAAGGCCTGCGTGCGCTGGAACTGATCGCTACCATCGCGCCGCTTCTGGGCCTTCTGGGCACCGTTCTGGGCATGATCGAGGCGTTTCAGGCGCTCCAGGAAAGCGGCGCGCGGGCCGATCCCGCGGCGCTTGCAGGCGGCATATGGGAGGCGCTGTTGACCACCGCCGCAGGCATGGCCGTGGCGATCCCCGCAGGGGTGGCGCTGGCCGGGTTCGACGGGCTGGCCGAGCGGGTCCAGATGGATATGGAGGATGCCGCCACGCGGATCTTTCTGACCGGTGAGGACAATGTCTGATCGCGCGCCGCATATGTTCGACCTCGGCAGGCCCGTGCGCCGCCGTCGGCCCAGCCTGACGCCGATGATCGACGTGGTGTTCCTGCTGCTGGTGTTCTTCATGCTTGCCGCGCGCTTTGGCACTCAAGGCGCTGTGCCGTTGGTCGTGGGCGCAGGCGTGGGCAGCTATTCCGGCCCGCCGCGTCTGGTCGAGGTGACGCCGGATGCGCTGCGCCTCAACGGTTTGCCGGTAGCGGATCTCGCCGCCGCCCTGCGCCCCCTGATGCAAGGACCCGATGACATCATCGTGCTGCGCGGGCGAGGCGGCGCGGATGTGCAACGCCTTGTCGATGCGCTGACGCTGTTACAGGCGGCAGGCTTTGCGCAGATCGCGGTGGTGCCATGATCTCGTTCGCGCCGCGTCCCAACGCCCATGCACGCCCCCGCGCCAGCAGCGATGCGCCCATCGTGCCGATGATCAACGTGGTGTTCTTGCTGCTGATTTTTTTCCTGATGACCGCGCAGATCGCCCCGCCTGATCCGCTCGAGGTGACGCCCCCCGTCGCCGATGCTGCACCCCGGGAGATGCGCGACGACACGCTCTATCTGGATGCGGACGGCGCGCTGGCCTTTGGCACGTTGCGCGGCGACCCGGCCATTGCGGCGGCGGCATCCATGGCCACGCTCAGCCTGCGGGCCGATGCGGGCCTGCCTGCCACCGATCTGGCGCAGGTGCTGATGCAGCTTGCCGCCGCAGGCCAGACGCGGGTCACCCTCGTGACCGAGCCCGCGCCATGAGCGTCCTGCGCGCCCTTGTCTTCGTGTCGCTCGCGGGGGCTGCGCATCTGGGGGCTGCGGCGCTTTATGATGCGGCCCCCGGCAGCTTTGAGCCGGCAGGCGCGGGCGGCGCGGACGCGCTGAGCCTTGCAGCCTTGCCCGCCGGATTGCAGCCCCTGATCGAGACATGGGACCAGCCGCCAGAGGCGTCGCAGACGCCGACCGCGTTGCAGGCGCCCGCCCCCGATGCGCCGTTTCCGCGCGTCCGGCAGCCCGTCGCACTGCTTCCGGCACCAGCACAGGCACCAGCACAGGCACCAGCACAGGCACCGTTACCAGCACCGGCGACAGATGCGCTGCCTTGGGCCGAAACCCGCCCGCCTGCGCCCGGAACTGTGGTGTCCTCGGATCAGATCGCCGCTTTGCCCTCCCCACCTCAGCCGGTGTCGGATTTGCTTATGCGGCCTTGGGCAAAGGGCACGTCCCGGCCAACGCCCCCGGTTGAGCCCCCGGTTGCGCGCCCGGATCCACCCCCTGCCCTGCAAGCCGTGACGCCCGAGGCGATGCCACAGGTCGATCAAAGCCCCGCCTTGCCCGGATCGCGGATGGCCCCGGCCACATCTGCCCGCCCGCAAGCGCGTGACCCGGCAGCCGCTGCCCGCACGGTGGCGGCAAAGCCTGCGGCCAAGCCCGCGCCACAAAGGGCCGCAAAACCCGCAACTCAATCCGCAAGATCCGGGCAAACGGCCAGCAGCCCCAAACGCACGGCCCAGGGTCAGGGCGACAGCGCCCGATCAGGCAGCGGCACCGCCACACGCGCCGCCCCCGGACCAAGTGCCGCGCAGATCGCCCGGGCAGAGGCCGAATGGGCCGGCCGCATCCAACGCGCCATCGCGCGCCAGCAACGCTACCCCGGCGGCACCCGCGACCGGGGCCGCGTGACCTTGCGCATCACTCTGTCGCCCGCAGGCGGCTTGCAAGGCGCGTCCATCGTGGCCTCGTCAGGCTCCGCAGCACTTGACCGCGCGGCGATGCAGGCGGTGCAGCGCGCGCGCTATCCCAGGGCTCCGGGCGGGCTGACGAAATCCAGCTACAGCTTTCGGCACAGTTTGAATTTCAGCCGGTGATTCATGCAGCAATCACATGCCGGACTGGCAGGCGCGAAAAGCGCTTAGGCCATCCCCTCCGCCACCAGCCGCTCGGCCAGCGCCGCAAAGGCATCCGCCATCACCCCCTCGCCCGCCGCCACCGGCGTGCCACCGTCACCGGCGATCCGCGTCTCGAGGTTCAGGGGCAAAGCGCCCAGAAACGGCACGCCGATCCGCGCGGCCTCCTGCGCGACGCCGCCATGACCGAAAAGATGCGCCTCGTGGCCGCAGGACGGGCAGACATAGGTCGACATATTCTCGATCAGCCCCAGAATGGGCGTGTTGAGCGTGTTGAACATGTCGATCGCCTTGCGCGCATCCAGCAGCGCCACATCCTGCGGCGTGCTGACCACGATCGCGCCGGTCATCTGGGTCTTTTGGCACAGCGTCAACTGCACGTCGCCGGTGCCGGGGGGCAGATCGACAATCAGCACGTCCAGCGCGCCCCATTCCACCTGCCCCAGCATCTGCTGCAAGGCCCCCATCAGCATCGGCCCGCGCCAGATCACCGCCTTGGCCGGATCCAGCATCAGACCGATGGACATCATGGTCACACCATGCGCGACCAGAGGCAGGATCGTCTTGCCATCGGGACTTGCAGGCCGCGCGCTCACCCCCATCATGCGCGGCTGCGACGGCCCGTATATGTCGGCGTCCAGCAGCCCCACACGCCGCCCCGACCGCGCCAGCGCCACCGCCAGATTGGACGAGACGGTGGATTTGCCAACACCCCCCTTGCCCGACGCGATGGCCAGGATACGGTCCACGCCTCTGGGTCTGGTCGGCCCTGCCTGCGGTTTGGGATGCCCGCCGATTTTCAGCGAAGGGGCTGGTTTGGCCGCGACCGCCGGTCCGTGGGCCGTCAGCGCGACACTGACCGAGGTGACGTCGCCCAGCGCGGCCACCGCCGCTTGGGCGGCCTGACGCACAGGCTCCATCCGGGCGGCAATCTCGGGCGTCGGGGCCTCGATCACAAAGCGCACCGCGCCGCCGTCGATGCCCAATGCGCGAATCATGTCCCGGCTGTTCAGCGTTCCGCCGTCCGGCAATGCCACCTTGTCCAACGCCGCCGCGATCTGCTCTCTGGTTACGCTCATGCCTGTCCCCTGCCTGTTGTGCCCTGAAAAGTGGCAGGTATTTCCGAGGATGCAAGACCGCGCACCTAAATGCCCGCAACTGGGGCGGAATGCCCGAAAAACAACCGCTTGGCATATGCGTTCGCTGCATAGCAGCATTGATCCTGACGGGGATTGTGCAGGTGCAGCATTTACCCCAAGTTAGGGCTAACACAAACACAGGCACCAACCGCAGGAGGCCAAACGCAATGGCACACGCAAACAACCTTACACGCTTCGGCGCCGTCATGCATGGCGCGGCAGGCACCAGCATCACCGGCCTGATCCACACACTGAGCGCATTCTTTGCCCGCCGTGAGTTGATCAACCGCACCTACCGGGAGCTGAGCGCATTGTCGGACCGTGAACTGGCCGATCTGGGCATGCACCGCGAGATGATCGCACAGGTTGCCCACGACTCAGTCGAGAACGGCAGCTGGAACAGCACCGGAAACAGCACCGGAAACAGCACGGGGAACAGCACCGGCATCAGATAGTTTACACGGTTCAGGCCTTTCTCTCCTCCTCCCTGAAAGGTCTGTAATCTGCGGCGGCATCGACCTCCTCCCTGATGTCGCCGCTTTTTTCTTCGGAGCCGACCCCGGCTCCACAACAGTTCGAAGGCTCTCTCTCCTCCTCCCTGAGGGTCTTCGTTTTACGGTCCCGGCACCTCTCCTCCTCCCTGGTGTCGGAACCATACGACCGCGTCTGGCCTCTCTTCTCCTCCCTGAGGTCCGACGACATTCCTTGCGGCGACAGGACCTCCCTCCTGTCGCCGTTTTTTTTGCGCCGGGGGCGCCCCCAATTTTTCTCACTGAGATTCATCCGGATTTCGCTCTACGCGTCCGGGAGTGTTGTTGACTTGTCGCGGCACACAAACGCTGCCTTGCCGCTTTCCCTCGGCATCCCGTTTGGATAGACCGGCCTGACACGCAAGCCGGGGGCGCATCATGGTCATGGACAAGAAATTCGACGCAAAAACCGCTGAGCCGCGGATCTATGCCGCCTGGGAAGCGGCCAACGCCTTTGCCGCCGGGGCCAATGCGTCGCGCGACGAGACGTTCTGCATCCTGCTGCCGCCCCCCAACGTCACCGGGTTCCTGCACGCGGGCCATGCGTTCAACCACACGCTGATGGATATTCTGACCCGCTGGAAACGGATGCAGGGCTACGACGTGCTCTGGCAGCCGGGCCTCGACCATGCAGGCATCGCCACGCAGCTGGTGGTCGAGCGTGAACTGGCCAAGGAAGGCAAGAAACGCACGGATTTCACCCGCGATGCGTTCATCGAGCGGGTCCAGCAATGGAAGGACCATTCCGGTGGCACCATCGTCGAGCAGGACAAGCGCCTCGGCGCGTCGATGGACTGGTCCCGCGAAGCGTTCACGATGGACCCGGCTTTCCACGACGCGGTGATCCGGGTCTTCGTCGATATGTATGAAAAAGGCCTGATCTATCGCGGCAAGCGGCTGGTCAACTGGGATCCGCATTTCGAGACGGCGATTTCCGATCTGGAGGTCGAAAACACCGAAGTCGCGGGCCACATGTGGCATTTCAAATACCCGCTGGCGAATGGCGCGAGTTATGAATACGTCGAGAAAGACGCCGACGGCGTGGTGACCCTGCGCGAGACCCGCGACTACATCGCCATCGCCACGACGCGGCCCGAAACGATGCTGGGCGACGGCGCGGTGGCCGTGCATCCGTCAGACGAGCGCTATGCGTCGATCATCGGCAAGCTCTGCGAGATCCCGGTGGGGCCCAAAGAACACCGCCGTCTGGTCCCGATCATCACCGACGACTACCCCGACCCGGATTTTGGCTCGGGTGCTGTCAAGATCACCGGCGCGCATGATTTCAACGACTACGCGGTGGCGCAGCGCAACCGGATTCCCTTGTATGTGCTGATGGATACGAAGGGCGCGATGCGGTCCGACGGGCTGTCGTATACCGAAAGTGCCGATCGTGCCGGCGAATTGTCCCGCGCCTGGGCCGCGATGTTCAGCAACACCGGCACCGCATCCCCCGATCACCCTGTGCCGGATGTGTCCGGCGTCAATCTGGTGCCTGAGGAATATCGCGGCCTCGACCGGTTCGAGGCCCGCGACAAGATCGTGGCCGAGATCATCGCCGAGGGGCTGGCCGTGATGGTGCGCGCCGAAGCAGAAGACACCGTCATCGTCGGGCTTGACCCGGCGATCTCTGCGGGTGGGGATGGCATGACCCCCGCGACCGGGGGTAACGCGGATGCTGCGACCGAGGGAGACCCGGCAGAAACATGGGTTCCCTTCATCGAGGACAAACCGCTTATGCAACCCTTCGGCGACCGCTCCAAGGTGGTGATTGAGCCGATGCTGACCGACCAATGGTTCGTGGACACCGACAAGATCGTCGGGCCTGCGCTGGATGCCGTGCGCTCGGGCGAGGTCAGGATCATCCCTGAATCCGGCGAAAAAGTCTATTTTCATTGGCTCGAGAATATCGAGCCGTGGTGCATTTCCCGCCAGTTGTGGTGGGGGCATCAAATCCCGGTATGGTATGGGTTTGACCTTTCGGCCCCGGAGTTTCGCGATGACGAAGGCGACGGCGCGCTCGATCTGGTCGAGATGCTGCGCCTCTTCGGCGACGATCTGGTCCAAGGCACCGTGATGCAATGCGGCCCCGAATTCGAGGGGGTCGTCGACGCCTTCCACGGCGAACTGGCCGACACGCCCTTGCCTCTGTCGGCCGCGCGTATCGTCGAAGTGTCCGACCGCGCCGAGGCGCTGCATCTGTTGGCATCGTCGCTGGCCGATTACACCGCCAGTCAGGATCCCACGCATCTGGTCTATCCGGTCTGGCGCGACCCCGACGTGCTCGACACATGGTTTTCCTCCGGCCTCTGGCCCATCGGCACGCTCGGCTGGCCCGGCGACGAATGGGCCAAGATGCGCCGGTATCATCCCACCTCCGTGCTCATCACCGGCTCCGACATCCTGTTCTTCTGGGTCGCGCGGATGATGATGATGCAATACGCAGTGGTGGACGAAAAACCGTTTCATACCGTCTATCTGCATGGGCTGGTGCGTGACGCAAAGGGCAGGAAGATGTCCAAGACCACCGGCAACGTCGTCGACCCTTTGGACATCGTGGACGAATTCGGCGCGGACGCGTTGCGCTTCACCAATGCGGCGATGGCCAGCCTTGGCGGGGCGCTGAAACTCGACACCGACCGGATCAAGGGCTACCGCAACTTCACCACCAAACTGTGGAACGCCGCCCGGTTTGCCGAGATGAACGACGCCGTCGGCAGCGACGGGCAAATCCCGCAGGCCACCGCCCCGGTCAACCGCTGGATCATCGGCGAGACGGGGCGCGTGCGGGCCGAGGTCGACGCGGCGCTGGACGCCTACCGGTTCAACGAGGCTGCCAACGCGCTTTATGTCTTTGTCTGGGGCAAGGTCTGCGACTGGTATGTCGAATTCTCCAAACCGCTCTTTGACACCGACAAGGCCGACGAGACGCGCAAGACAATGGCCTGGGTCATCGACCAATGCCTGATCCTTCTGCACCCGATCATGCCCTTCGTGACCGAAGATCTGTGGGGCACGCTGGGCACGCGGCCCAAACTTCTGGTCCACGCCGACTGGCCGACATATGGCGCGGAACTGACCGATGCAGAGGCCGATACAGAAATGCTCTGGGCCATTCAGGTGATCGAGGCGACACGCTCTGCCCGCGCCCAGATGCACGTGCCTGCGGGGGCCTATGTGCCGATGCTGACCACGGGGCTGGAGCCACAAGCGCAGGGCGCGTGGGACGCCAACAAGACGCTGATCAAACGCCTCGCGCGGATCGAAAGCCTCGATAGCGTGGCAGATTTCCCCAAAGGCTGCGTGACGATCCCGGTGACCGGCGGCACGCTGGGGATGCCCCTGGCGGGGCTGATCGACGTGGCCGCTGAAAAAGCCCGCGTGGAAAAGGCGTTGCTGAAGCTGGGCAAGGAAATCAAGGGCCTCTCGGGTCGGGTCAACAACCCCAACTTTGCCACGTCTGCCCCCGAAGAGGTCGTCGCCGAGGCCCGCGCCAACCTCAGCGCCCGCCAAGAAGACGAAGCGGCCCTGAACGCCGCCCTCGCCCGCTTGCAAGAGCTGGACTAGACCCACGATCGGGGCGGTTTATCAGAACCGCCCCGCCACCATACGGGATCACCGTAGGGCACTCCGCCGCCGGCATCCGCGACACCTGCGCGACCAAAGGGAGCTCTTGCGACAGATCGCTCCTCATGCTCTCCAGAAATTCAACGTGAAAATCGCATAGACCGCCATCAGCTCCAGCCGCCCGACCCACATGCCGAAGATCAGCAGCCACTTGGCGGTGTCGTTCAGGCTGGCGAAATTGCCCGCAGGCCCGATCCTGTCGCCCAGACCGGGGCCGATGTTGGCCAGCGCCGTCGCCGCCCCCGAGACGGATGTCACAAAATCCAGCCCCGTCATCCCCAGCGCCACCGACAACAGCCCCAGCGTCAGCACGAAGAACGAGAAAAACGCCATGACCGACGCCAGAACATCCGGCCCCACCGGCCTGCCGTCATAGCGCGGTGTGAAAATCCCGTGTGGTGATTTGATCTTGCGCATCTGCGATTTGATCGACGCAAATAGCAGCTGATAGCGGAAGATCTTGATCGAACACGAGGTCGACCCCGCACAGCCGCCGATCAGACCGATGAAGAAGAAGACCGAAATCAGGAACGGGCCCCACAGCATGTAATTCACGCTCGAATAGCCCGTTCCCGTCATGATCGACACCACGTTGAACAGCGCCTCGCGCACCGCGCGTTCGGTGGAATGGGGAAAGATGCTCAGCAAGACAAAGGCCGTGACCAGCGCCACGATCGCGATGATCGCCAGAAACACCCGGATCTGGCTGTCGTAGAACGGCGCAAGCTGCGTGCCGCTGATCATTTGCACATAGCGCACGAACGGCAGCGCTGCGAGAATCATGAAAACACAGGCGACATATTCCGCAGACCCCGAAAACACCGAGAAGGACGCGTCGTAATTGGAGAACCCGCCCGTCGACAGCGTCGTCATCGCATGCACCGTGGCATCGAACGGATTCATGCCCACCGCGATATACGCCAGCGCGCAGGCCAGCGTCAGCGAGATGTAGATGGTCGAGATGCGCGACGAGATCTGCGTCGCCCGCGGCAGGATCTTGCCCATCGTGTCGAACCCTTCGGAGCGGAAGATCTGCATCCCCCCCACCTTGAGCTCGGGCAGGAACACCATCGCCACCACGATGATGCCGATACCGCCCAGCCATTGCAGCAAGCCGCGCCACAAGAGCAGTCCCTTGGGCAGATCCTCCAGCCCCGCGAACACCGTGGACCCGGTGGTGGTCAGGCCCGACATCGCCTCAAAGAACGCATCGACGAACCTCGCATCCGTGGCCCCCAACACAAACGGGATCGCCCCGAAGACCGGCAAGAGCAGCCAGATCATCGTCGTCAGCAGGAATGTCTGCTGGATCGTCAGCCCCTCGCGCACGCCGTTGCGGCAGGCCAATGCCACCAGCGTGCCGGTCAGAAAGGTGATGATCGCGCTTTCGGTAAAGACCGCCCACTGGCCGCGTCCCTCGACGATATCCACCGCCAACGGCAGCAGCATCGTCAGCCCCAGAAGGGCCACGAGCAGGCCGCAGACATATCCGACGGGACGCAGGTCAAACATGGCCGGATCGTTGGCCCCGCCCCATCATGGTGTCAACCGATTAACCGCCCGCTAGCCCACGTGAAAGAGCGTCGCAAACATCTGCGGATCGAGACTGCCTTGCTCAAAGAGCGGCCCTTCAATCAGCACCGACACCGCGTCATGGCTGTGCAGGCTTTCCTGATGGCTTGCGACGACGCGAAAATCGCCGATGCGCGCGTCGTTTTGCAGCTGTTGCGCGAACAATCGCGCCGCATCCTCGACAAAGATCGGGTTGGCGGCGTTCAGTTCCGCAAAGGCCTGTTCATCTTCGCGCTTCACCATCACCTGCGTTTCGGTGGGCACCGCGATGCGGCACAGATCAATAAGGTCCTCGAACCACAAAACCTTTTTGCCCGTCACCTCGACACTCAGCCGCGCAACAGAGCGTTGCGAATGCGGCGTGGCCAATTGCCCGCGTGTGCGGCGGGCATGCTCCGACAGCTCCAGCGAACACGGGCAGGTCGACGAATAGACGTAATCCACATGCACGATCTTGCGGCGGACCCCGGCGGTCTCGACCAGCTCCAGCGCGATGTCGTAATATTGATAGCCGTCCAGTCCAGACCGCAAGCTGCTGATCTTCATCGGAAATCTCAATCGCATCATGATCCGCGCGTCAAAGCTGCCCAGATCGGTGATGTAATCGTCCAGCGCCGCCTCGATCACCTCGAAACTGAAGGTGGCATCGGCATGTTTGTAGAACGACCGCATGATGCGGCTCATGTTGATGCCTTTTTTGTCAGCGTCCAAAGACACGGTGCCGGTGACGCTTGTTTCCAGCCGCAAATCGCCGTTTGCGCGGGTATGATATTGCAAAGGCAGACGAAAATTGCTGATGCCAACATGCTGGATCGCGCGGTTTTCGCCCTTGATCAGCGCCGAGGGGCCGTTTTGCAGGTCAGGCAGACAGGCCTTGTAGGCCGCATCGACGGTGAAATCCTGCGGATAATCGCGCGTCAGCACAGGATAGGCCTCGGGCAGCAGACGCGCCAAAGCCGGGTCCAGCGCGACCATGTCAGCCTCGCTGGCGGTCTGCACCCAGTCGCGCAGCATGATCAGCGCGTGGCTCAGGTCCGCGCGGTCTATCCTTGGTGTGTGGATATTCTCGGGTGTGTGGACGTTCATGGCGGACCCCTTTTTTCCGGTCGCCTGTCTCATATAGTCCCGAGCGACCGGAAAACCCAATTGTTATTCACATGAATCGCTGCGACCGCGCCGGATCAGACCGCCGCCAGCGCCGCCAGAATATCGGCCACCAGATCGTCGCAATCCTCGATCCCGATCGACAGCCGGACCATGCCGGGCGTGATGCCAAGCGCGGCGCGCTGCTCGGCGCTCAGCCGTTGATGGGTCGTCGTCGCGGGATGGGTGGCGATGGATTTCGCGTCGCCGAGATTGTTCGAGATAAGAACGACCTGCAAGGCATTGAGAAACCTGAAGGCCTTTGCCTGATCACCCAGATCGACCGCGATCAGCGTGCCGCCTTTGCCCATCTGCCGGACGACCAGCGCATGCTGCGGATGGTCCGTTGATCCGGGGTAGATCGCCTGGCTCAGCGCCGGGTGCCCGGTGATCGCGGCCATGATGCCTTCGGCATTGGCGGTTTGCGCGCGCACCCGAAGATCCATCGTTTCCAACCCCTTGAGCATCACCCAAGCGGTAAACGGCGACATCGAGCCACCGGTATGTTTCATGTAAGGCTCCAGCGTAGAGCGGATATACTCACGGCTGCCCAGCACCACGCCGCCCAGCGTGCGGCCTTGCCCGTCGATATGCTTTGTTGCCGAATAGATAATGATATCAGCGCCTTGTGTCGCGGCCTTCGAGTAGGTCGGCGTTGCAAAGACGTTATCCACCACAACCAGCGCACCTTTGGCATGTGCAATCGCCGAAACGGCTTCGATATCAATGACTTCGAGCGCGGGGTTCGAAATCGACTCGAAGAACACTGCCTTGGTCTCTGGTTTTATTGCATTTTCCCACTGATCAAGGTCTGTACCATCGACGAAATTCACCAACACGCCGTAACGCGGCAGAATGGTTTCGAGGATATAAAGACACGACCCGAAAAGCGCCCGCGCCGCCACAACATGATCCCCCGCCGCCAGCATCGACATCAGCGCGCCGCTGACCGCCGCCATGCCGGATGCTGTGGCGAATGCGTCCTCGGTTCCCTCGATGCCCGCGATGCGGTCTTCGAACATCGCCACCGTCGGGTTGCCGTAGCGGGCATAGATGTATTCGTCGGGGCCTGACTTGAGAAATCGCGCCTCGGCGGCCTCGGCGCTGTCATAGACGAAGCCCTGAGTGAGGAAAATCGCCTCGCTCAATTCGCCGTATTGGCTGCGCCGCACGCCGCCATGCACTGCGCGGGTGCGTTTGCCCTGCACCCCAAGGGTGCGTTTGCCCTGCACCCCAAGGGTGCGTTCATCCTGCACCCCAAAGGTGCGTTTGCCCTGTTTTTCGTGGTCCATAACTTCCTCCACCGGGCCGCAACCCGCAAAAAAACCCCGACCGGCCAAGCCGACGGGGGTCCCGCGTCATCCTGACCTTTTAGCGCGTTTTCCGGGCAATCTCTGCCGCGGGTGGCCCGCAATCCGGTAACAAATCGCCACCGGGTTTGCCTAAGCCCCGTTGCGCGCGCGGTCAAGGCCGTCACGCTGCTGTAACGCAGGCTTCACGCATTGGTCGTATGGATTGGCTATCGCAGACACACCAGATGTAGTGGAGCAGGCCTATGGTTTTCTGTCACATCCCGGCACGGCGACTCTTGCATCTGAGGTCCCTGCGCGATGCGGCCTTGCGCGCGATGCCCGACACCGTATCATTCGACGAATTCACCGACCCGCTGCTTTTCGTGCTGTCGATCCGGCTGAACCGACTGACCGGCGGCGCGCCTGAGATGACGTTTTCCGCCCGCTGTCACATGTCCGAAACCACCGCGCCGCATTGGCCCATGCGCCTGATCTGGCGAGGCATCAGCGCGCCGATCGACCTTTATTGCGCAGCGTTCAGGGGCGAGATGCAGCATTGCGCCACCGCCTGGATCAACCACCAGCGCCGCCGCTAGAACGGCACGTCGTCCGCAACCGTGACGAAGCGCGCGACGACCTTTTTCGCGCCCGCCTTGTCGAATTCCACTTCCAGCTTGTCGCCTTCGATGCCGGTGATCGCGCCGTAGCCGAATTTCTGGTGGAACACCCGGTCGCCTGTCGAAAAGCTCGACACCGCGGTCAGGTCAATCACGCTATTGCGGCTTTCGCGCGGCTGACTGACCGGTCTTTGTGCCGATCGCTCTTGCAACCGCCGCCAGCCCGGTGAATTGTAGACATTCGCCTCCGCCGCCCGCGCCTCCAGCCCGCTCGACATGCCGGCAGCGCCGTAGCCGCCACCATAAAGCCCCGGCGGCGTCAGCACCTCGACATGGTCTTCGGGCAGCTCGTCGATGAACCGCGACGGCAGCGCGCTTTGCCATTGGCCAAACACACGCCGGTTGGCGGCGAACGAAATCGTGCACAGCTCCTCGGCCCGCGTGATGCCGACATAGGCCAGCCTGCGCTCTTCCTCCAGCCCCTTGAGGCCGCTCTCGTCCATGCTGCGCTGCGACGGAAACAGCCCGTCCTCCCAGCCCGGCAGGAACACCGCCGGAAACTCCAGCCCCTTGGCACCGTGCAGCGTCATGATGCTGACCTTGGCCCCGCCATCGTCGCTCTCATTGTCCATGATCAGGCTGACATGCTCCAGAAACCCTTGCAGGTTCTCAAACGATTCCAGCGCCTTGACCAGTTCCTTGAGGTTCTCCAGCCGGCCCGGCGCCTCGGGCGTCTTGTCGTTCTGCCACGTGCCTGTGTAGCCCGATTCGTCCAGGATGATCTCGGCCAGCTCCATATGGCTGGTCTCGGGCGGGCCATATTCGACCCGCGCCATGTCGATGCCGTCGTCCAGCACGCTGTCATCCGGCTCGATCTGCCGCAAAGGCCCGTGCAGCTTTTGCCCCCAGCGGTCGATCCCCTCGATCAACGCCCGCAAGGCGACACCGCCCTTGCCCTTGATCAAGCCCTGATCCACCGCCAGCCGCGCACCCTCGATCAGCGACACGCCATTGGCCCGCGCTGCGATCTGAATGGCCTGCTGCGCCTTGTCGCCAAGACCGCGCTTGGGCGTGTTCACGATCCGCTCGAACGCCAGATCGTCGTCGGGCGAGGTCACGACGCGGAAATAAGCCATCGCGTCGCGTATCTCCATCCGCTCGTAGAACCGAGGGCCGCCGATCACCCGGTAGGGCAACCCGATGGTCAGAAACCGATCCTCGAACGCGCGCATCTGATGCGACGCGCGGACCAAAATCGCCATATCATCCAGCGAGATCGCCCGCATGCCCCGCGTGCCGCGCTGCGCCGCCTCGATCTCTTCGCCGATCCAGCGCGCCTCTTCCTCGCCGTCCCAATGGCCGATCAGACGCACCTTTTCGCCGTCCGTCAGATCGGTGAACAGCGTCTTGCCCAGTCGCCCCTGATTGCCCGCGATGACGCCGGAGGCCGCCGCCAGAATATGCGGCGTGGAGCGGTAATTCTGCTCCAGCTTGACCACATGCGCACCGGGAAAATCAGACTCGAACCGCAGGATGTTACCCACCTCGGCCCCGCGCCAGCCATAGATCGACTGGTCGTCGTCGCCCACGCAGCAGATGTTGCGATGCCCGCCCGCCAGCAGCCGCAGCCACAGGTATTGCGCCACATTGGTGTCCTGATATTCGTCGACCAGAATGTATTTGAACCAGCGCCTGTATTGCTCCAGCACATCGTCGTGTTTTTGGAAAATCGTCACCACATGCAGCAGAAGGTCGCCGAAATCCGTCGCATTCAGCTCACGCAGCCGCGCCTGATAGGCCGCATAAAACTCCGCGCCCCGGTTGTTATAGGCCGCCGCATCCGCAAGCGGCACCTTGTCCGGCGTGATCGCCCGGTTCTTCCAGCCATCTATCACACTGGCCAGCATCCGCGCGGGCCAGCGCTTGTCATCGACACCAGAAGCCCTGATCAACTGCTTCAACAGCCTGATCTGGTCGTCCGTATCAAGAATGGTGAAGTTCGACTTCAACCCCACCAGTTCAGCATGCCGCCGCAACAGTTTTACGCAGATCGCATGGAACGTCCCCAGCCACGGCATCCCCTCGATGCTCTGGCCCAGCATGTCGCCCACACGCCTCTTCATCTCGCGCGCGGCCTTGTTGGTGAACGTGACCGCCAACACCTCGTTCGGCCGCGCCCGCCCGGTGGTCAGCAGATGCACGATGCGCGCCGTCAGCGCCCGCGTCTTGCCCGTGCCCGCCCCCGCGAGCATCAGCACAGGGCCGTCCAACTGCTCCACTGCCGCGCGCTGCGCCGGGTTCAACCCATCCAGATAAGGCTGCGGTCGCGCCGCCATCGCGCGCGCCGACAGCGAAGCGCCCTCGAAGGCGTCCATCTCGTCAAAACTGCTCATCGGGTCAATCTAGCGCAAAGACACCGGCAGGAAAAGCGTGTTCGCGCCTTGTTCTTCTTTGATCTTCATTTTGCACGATAAACTCCCTTGGGGTGTGGGTGTAGCGTGACATCGAAATTTTCAGAGTTTGACATCCAATCTTTCAGCAGAGCACTTTTTGCCTGGTGCGGGGGCAGGCGACTGCGGGCGCTGATGGCCCCGAACCTCACCCACACAGTCTGAACCGTTCAATATCCCGCTCTAAGTGACCCGTTAAAGGGTCGTTAAACGCCCGTTGAAGGGTCGAGCGCGAAGTTCGATATCAACAGCTCGCGGCGCCGGTCCTTGCCTCCGGCCACCTTGGCGATGGTGTGGGTCGTGGCGACCTCGGCCAGATCAAAGGCTTTGAACATCTCGCGCACCTCGGGCAGATCGCCCAGCGACATGATGAACCGGCCCCCGATCGACGCCAGCTGCGTAGCCATCATCTCGAACGACTGGCGCGAGAACATCTCCTTGCCATAATCCTTCTCGCTCCCCCAATAAGGTGGGTCAATATAAAAGAGCGTGTCGGGTTTGTCATATCGGGAAATGAACGCCGCGTAATTGAGGCATTCAATAACGACACGCGATAAACGCGAATGAACTTCTTTGAGCATGGGCTTCAGCGTGCTGAGATTGAACCGCGCGGGCCGCACGGCTGAAATCCCGAAACTCCGGCCCGAGACCTCTTGGATTCAAACATCAAGTGCAACGGTTGATTTGAAGGCCGCGATTTCGTCGGCCAGGGCTTCAGCGGGTGTTCTCCATCCGAGGGTTTTTCTTGGACGGTTGTTCATCAGGTTTGCAACGTCGTT
>Ga0307981_1000236_pt1 | contig 58741 bp, 61 predicted proteins | sample OrgLakmetagen987_FD_201849 | JGI IMG/M metagenome (GOLD analysis project Ga0307981, IMG submission 201849) | Saline water microbial communities from Organic Lake, Antarctica - #987 | ecosystem: Environmental > Aquatic > Non-marine Saline and Alkaline > Saline | place: Antarctica: Organic Lake... | reverse complement strand
TATGTCTGGCCCTACAACCAGCAGCTTCCGCAGTCGGCACTGGGCAGCAAGTCGCCCTTGCAGGCCATGAAGAACTGCCACAAACTCAAGCCAGAGCTGTTTAAGAAACAGCCATACTACCTTCCGGGATCTGACAGTTAGGTCTTCATCCCTTAGGTGGACTTGTGGTGTCGCCAACATTCACCAAAGAAGTCGAAGGATACAAGGCCAAAGCAATCTGCGGCACAGGTTGATTGGGAACGCTTCACTTGAAGTCGGTCGCCTATTGGCTGGCACTAACTTAGTGCACAGCGATTGTTCATTCCGCGCAATCTGTCGAAAGCGATGAACACAAAATGCTACCCCAGAGATACCCATGAACAAAACACTAGGCTGCCGGTATCAACAACAAACGCCATAACCAAATGAGTTTATTAAATTTAAATGGTGCCCAGGGGCGGAATCGAACCACCGACACGAGGATTTTCAATCCACTGCTCTACCCCTGAGCTACCCGGGCACCGGGAACGCCTTAGCGTTCGGGTGAGGGCGTTTTAGGCGAGCGATGCAGGGCTGTCCATAGGGTTTGGTAAAAATATCAATGAGGTTTGTTGCGCTCGGCCTCAACGGCCCTGGCCGCTGCATCCAACGCGGCCTCGATATCTTCGGGATCGGTCGACGGAATGGCATACCCGCCCCCCAGCCACCGGGCCAGATCGACATTGGCGCATCGTTTGGAGCAGAAGGGGCGATGCGCCACGTCGGTCGCCTTGTTGCAGATCGGGCAGCTCACTGCGGCATCTCTAGCGGGGCACGGTCGCGCTTGCGCTGCAGCTCGTAGTGACCCAGCGGGGTCCAGCCAACAAGCGCTGTTTCGCCGCTGTCCTGCCGGAAAGCGGCGCGCAGGGCGTCTTCGAACTGGCGCCGGTCCTTCTTGGCCATCGGCGCCAGGTCCAGTGTGATCTGCCCACCGAGACCACGCAGGCGCAATTGCCTCGGCAGTTCGCGCGCTGCTGCTAAATTCGCCTTGTGGCCTGCAGCGGGGCTGGTGTCGTCGCCAGTATTCACATCGACTGCGATTAGCGCCCGGGTTGGCTCCACATACATGGACGCACTGCCGCTGAGCGCCACACGCGCGGCGCCCAGCAGGACAATCTGGTCCAGCACGCCTTCGGCTTCGAAACCACCGGGCTCGGTAAGGACATCCGCAGGCTCAGTCCACTCGCGCCAGGCCAACTGGTGGGGACCATCGCCCTCTGTCAGCGCCTCGGCGTCACCGGCCGTGTCGTTCATTACGGCAGCAGCCAGATCGGCCATCGCGCGGATATCCTCAGCGATGGCGTCATCGTCGCCCTCCGCACAAGACGAGCGCAGAATGAGACCGGACGCATCACCGTCCATCTCGGATTTGGCAATCTGCATCAAAACGTCGCGGCGGTCGTCGTCGCGGATGCCGCGGCTGATATTCAGCCCCGGCGCACCAGGCGTCACGATCGCATAACGCGATTTGAATAGCAGCTTTTGCGTCACAGGCAGCGCCTTGCCCGGCTCGGCCTGACCGGTGACCTGCACCAGCAGTGCCTGCCCCGGTGCAAGGCCGCGCACCTGACGCAAAAAGGCAGGGCCATCGGGCGTGCGCAGGAACATACCGCCCTGCCCCTTGACTGGGCGATCAGCGATGGCGCGATAAATCGTGCCGACACGGGGACCGCCACCGTCGATAAGCACGTCCTCCAGCCGCCCGGAGATAAGGCGCGCGGCAGCCTCTACCCCATTTAAATGATCCAGAACAATCGTCTCGCGGCTCATACGCTCGCCCTCCAACCTGCGGCGCGCAGCAGCACGGCCGTTTCTGCCAATGGCAGACCAACGACCGCCGCGTGCGAGCCTGAAATCCACGGTATCAGGGCTGCTGCGGGCCCCTGTATGCCGTACCCACCTGCTTTGCCGCGCCAGTCGCCCGTGGCGAGGTATGCGGCAATCTCGGCCTCCGACAGCCGCTTCATTCTGACTTTAGTCAGAACGTCGCGTTGCCATATCTGCACCCCGCGCCGCACGGCCACGGCGGTGATTACGCTGTGGCGGCGGCCCGACATGGCACGCAGGAATGCAGCGGCCTCTGCCGCGTCATCGGGTTTGCCAAGAATGCGCCGGCCCAAGGCCACGGTTGTGTCGGCCGACAACACGATATCATCTCCGTCCGCGTCCACAGCCAATGCCTTCTGATACGCCATTCGAATGCAATAGGGGCGCGGCAACTCTGCCTTGGCGGGCGTCTCGTCAATATCGGGCGGGCGGATATCATCCGGCGTCACACCAATCTGCGCCAACAGGTCCAACCGACGCGGACTACCAGAGCCAAGGATGAGTTTTGGCGATTTTTCAGAGGGAAGCGTCATTAAGGCACCCAGTATTGCGACGGGGTGCGGCCGCATTTTGCCTGCGACAAAACGCTTTCCCGCACTCGGCGAAGCTGCGCTCCGCCGTTACTTAAATCGATAATTAATCCGACCCTTGGTCAGATCGTAGGGGGTCATTTCGACTTGTACCTTGTCGCCAGCTAAAACACGGATGCGGTTCTTGCGCATCTTGCCTGCCGTATGTGCGATGATCTCGTGGCCGTTTTCCAACTCGACCCTGAATGTCGCATTCGGCAGGAGTTCCCTAACGACACCGGGAAATTCGAGCAGTTCTTCCTTGGCCATGTGGTCTCCTAAAGCGTAATTTCCGCACCGATGGCAGAATAGCGCTCTAAATGGCCCTATTCCCCGCCTTTTTCAAGAGCTATTAACGCCGCAAACCTTTAGCGCAGGGCAACCACGGTCGGCGCGCCGTCACGACCGCCCTGATCGGCCCAATGCGCGCGATTCAGCACACCGCCATCGGCGCGCACATGTGCCACACGGGCCAAATCTACCTCACCAATGGTCCATCCAGGCTGATTTAGCGTGCCCTCGGCGATCACACCAGTCGGAGGAAACCCAATGTCGGGCGGGCCAAATATGCCGCCCATGCCAACATTTACGTCGACAGCGGGCGACCACGGCGCCTCCCCCACGATGGACGACATGACGCTGACGCATTGAGCCTCCAGCGCGCGGGCCATCGAGCCGATTCGCACGCGACTATAGCCTGCGAGCGTATCGGTGCAGGACGGAACCAGCAGAACCTCGGCGCCCACGACTGCCCGCGCCAATAGTGGAAACTCACTGTCGTAGCAGATGAGGATCGCCAGTTTGCCCAGCGCGGTATCAAAAATCTGCAAATTACCACCCGGCACCACATCCCACGGCGCGCGCTCGAACCGGGTCATGATCTGCTTGTCCTGAATACCGCGCCCGCCGCCCGGCGCGAAAAGGCGGGCCCGGTTCACAGGGCGCGCGCCGATGGCGTCGTCGAACACCGGTGCAGAGGCCGCAAGGATATGAACGCAATACCGCGCTGCCAGATCGGCGTGCAGATCGTCAACATCAATCATCAAGTCCGACGTCGCTCGCAGGCATCCCTCAAGGTCGCCCGCCACCTCAGGCCCGGCCAGCATCGAAAGCTCCAACGCGCCATATTCGGGGAATACGAGAAGCTCGGCGCCCTGCCCTGCGGCGCTGGCGACCCAATCGGTCAGTTTGGCATTGTATGCAGCCCAGTCGGGCAGCGGATCCAGCGGGTATGCGGCAGTTGCTATTTTCATAGCGCTCACAATATCAGCGGCGTGCGCGACGTCTAGCCCTCTGTTGCAGCCCCCGGCGACGCTTTCATCTTGGCCAAAATACTCCCCCTCCGGGAGGGGCCGCGATCTCAGCCCGCGCCTCCGGTGAATTGGAGCTTGGCCAGCCGCGCGTAAAGTCCGCCCTCCGCCACGAGGCTGTCATGCGTGCCCGTTGCCACGATCCTGCCTGCCTCCATCACAATGATGCGGTCGGCCTTCTTCACCGTTGCAAGACGGTGCGCCACGATGATCGTCGTGCGGCCCTCAGCCAGCGTATCCACGGCCTCCTGCACCGCGCGCTCGCTCTCGGCGTCGAGTGCGCTTGTCGCCTCGTCCAGCAACAGAACAGGCGCGTCGCGCAGAATGGCCCGCGCGATAGCGATGCGCTGCTTCTGCCCGCCTGACAGCATGACACCGCGCTCGCCCACCTGACTCGCATAGCCTTCGGGCAGCGCCATGATGAAATCATGCGCCGCCGCTGTGTGCGCCGCAACCTCGACCTCGGCGTCAGTTGCGTCCAAGCGGCCAAAGCGGATGTTTTCACACGCCGAAGTGGCGAAAATCACCGGGTCCTGCGGCACCAGCGCCATAACCCGGCGAAACGCATCGCGCCGCATGTCGCCAAGCGCGACACCATCCAGCAGCACCCGCCCCGCCACCGGATCGTAGAAGCGTTGCAGCATCTGGATCACAGTCGTCTTGCCCGCCCCCGACGGGCCAACCAGCGCAATCGTCTCCCCCGCCTTGATATGCAGGTCAAAGTTGTGCAGCGCGGGCACATCTGGGCGCGCAGGATAGACAAAATCAACGTTCTCAAAGCGGATATCGCCGGTGACATGACTGGGCAGCGCCTGAGGCTGGGCCGGATCCTGAACCGGATCATCCGAGCCCAGCAGCTCGACCAGACGCTCAGTCGCGCCAGCAGCGCGCTGAAGCTCGCCCCAGATCTCGGACAATGCACCGACCGCCCCCGCGACCATCACTGAATAGATCACGAATTGAACCAGCGATCCCGCACTCATTCCGCCACCGCGCACGTCGCGCGCACCAATCCACAAGACACAAACGACGCCTGTAAAAACGAGGAAGATGACTATGACCGTCATCATCGCCCGCACGCGGATACGCTGGCGCGCCGATTCGTAGCTGCGTTCGGTTGCCGCGCCGAAATCGGCGCGCGTCGCCGTCTCGTGCGTGAATGCCTGCACGGCCTGAACGCTAAGCAATGCCTCGGATGCCTTTCCCGAACTTTCGGCGATCCAGTCCTGATTGTCGCGGCTCAGGCGGCGCAGTTTGCGGCCCAGCGTCAAGATCGGCACGATAATCAGCGGCACGATCAGCAGGACAAGCCCCGTCAGCTTGGGCGACGTGGCCAGCATCAGCGCGAGGCCACCCGCAAAAATCAGCGCATTCCGCAGCGCGATCGAGACCGACGACCCAATAACGCTCAGGATCAAGGTCGTGTCAGTGGTGATCCGGCTCAAAACTTCGCCAGTCATTATGTTCTCAAAGAAAACAGGGCTCATACCGATGACGCGGTCGAATACAGCGCGGCGAATGTCTGCGACCACACGCTCACCCAATTTGGTCACCAGTGCATAGCGCAGGCCGGTGCCGATGGCCAAAAGCGCGGTGATGACCAGCGCCGCCATGAAATAACGGTCGAGGATCGCGCCATTCTCGACGCTGAAATTGTCGATGACCCGCCGCACGGCAAGGGGCAGCGTAAGTGACACAGCCGCCGTCAGAAACAGCGCAGCGGCGGCGGCGGCCATCAAGGCCTTGTAGGGCATCAGGAACGGGGTAAGTGCGGCGAGCGCCCCGATGCGTTTCGAGGGATCACGATCACGCATTTCTGTAACGCTTGCACCGTTACGGGCCATTGGACGCTCCTGTCACGAGGGATGGGATACCGGCATGTTCTTGGCCTTGCGGGACGTTAGGGTCAAGCGCCCTTTCGCCACAGACAACTGCGACAAACCCTGTGCAGGGCGCCCCGATGATGCCCACAGCGGCACGTTGCCCTCCCGGGGGAATACCAACCGGCCCCAATCATTCGGCCCACAGGGTTTGGGGCGCACTACTCGGGCTGTGCGCGCTCGGCTTCGATTTTGCGCCATTTTGCAACGTTGGCGTTGTGCTGATCCAGCGTCTTGGCAAAGGCATGACCGCCGCTACCGTCGGCCACGAAGAAGACGTAGTCGGTCACCGCAGGGTCGACCGCCGCCTCGATGCTGGCACGGCCGGGGTTCGCGATGGGTGTGGGCGGAAGCCCGTCGATCACGTATGTGTTCCACGCGGTCGCGGCACGCAACTCGCTTGCGCGCAGGCCGCGGCCCAGCACGCTTTTGCCCTCGGTTATGCCATAGATCACGGTTGGGTCGGTTTGCAGGCGCATCCCGCGCCGCAGGCGGTTCTCGAACACCGACGCTACCTGCCGCCGCTCGTCCGCGATCGCAGTTTCCTTTTCGATAATCGAGGCCAGCACCAGCATTTCCTGCGCATTCGCCAGCGGCAGCCCCTCGATGCGGCCCGCCCATGCAGCGGCGACCAGTACCTCTTGCGCATCGGTCAGGCGCGCGATCACGCTGGCGCGGGCGTCACCCTTGGCAACCTCATAACTGTCAGGCGCGAGTGTGCCTTCTGCGGGCAGCTCAGCCACCTCGCCCTCCAACACGTCGATGGATTTCAGTCCTTCGACAATCTGCCAACTGGTCGTTCCCTCAGCAATCGCGACGCGGTAGCGAGTGCCGACCTGTGCGCGCACATCCGCAAAGATCGCCGGCGCCTCGTCTTCGGCCAGATCGAATGATGCCATCTCGACGTAGCGTCCCACCTCCAGATCCAGCTCGCGGATCTGGACGTCGTTGTTGGTCACGCCAATGCGGTAGACCACCTCGGTGCCGCAGGTGCTGGCCCCGCCGCGGGTGATGATGCGCGTGATTTCGGTCATTGTCGCCTGCTTGGGGATCAGCCAACTACCGGCCTTGAGATCACCGGACTTGCCCGCATAATCGGCCCCGATGCGAAAGATCATCGGACTGATGATCGCACCCTGATCGGCCAGCTTGCCCGACGTCGCGCGCATGGACGATCCGCGATCAACCCGCAGGCAAATCGGCGCGTCGCCTGGCCCTTCGGCCTTGTAGGTATTCTGCCCCCAGACGATCACACCGCCTAAAAGGAACGCAGCCACAACCAGAAAACTGATCGCACTCGAAGCGATATTGCGCCACATCAGCGGATTTCGCCAAAGCAGACACTGGCATTCGTGCCGCCAAAGCCGAAGCTGTTGGACATTGCAACTTTCACAGGCCGCTCGACCTTTTTATTGGGGGCGAGATCAATAGACGTCTCAACCGCAGGGTTGTCCAGATTGATGGTCGGCGGCACGACCTGATCACGAATCGAGAGGATCGAGAAAATGCTCTCGATCGCGCCCGCAGCCCCCAGAAGGTGGCCAGTCGCGGATTTGGTCGAACTCATCGTCACCTTGCCAGCGGCATCTCCCAAGAGGCGCTCAACCGCCTTAAGTTCGATCGTGTCGGCCATCGTCGAGGTGCCGTGCGCGTTGATGTAATCAATATCGTCCGGCGCGACGCCCGCATGGCCCAGTGCCATCTTCATCGCGCGAAAGCCGCCATCGCCATTCTCAGCGGGGGCTGTGATGTGATGAGCGTCGCCCGACAGGCCGTAGCCCAGAACCTCGGCGTATATCTTGGCGCCCCGGGCCTTGGCGTGCTCATATTCCTCCAGCACGACGACGCCTGCGCCCTCGCCCATGACAAATCCGTCACGGTCGATGTCATAGGGCCGACTAGCCGCCTTGGGGTCGTCCGGGCGCTTGGTGCTAAGCGCCTTGCAAGCGTTGAAGCCAGCAATGCCGATCTCGCAAATAGCGGCCTCGGCGCCACCAGCGACCATGACCTCGGCATCTCCAAAGATAATCAGACGCGCGGCATCGCCAATGGCATGCGCACCGGACGAGCAGGCGGTGACGACCGAATGATTCGGCCCCTTGAAGCCGTAACGGATGCCCACCTGCCCACTAATCAGGTTGATCAGCGCACCGGGAATGAAAAACGGCGACACGCGGCGCACGCCCTTGTCGCGGATGATCAGCGTCGTTTCCTCGATAGAGCGCAGGCCGCCGATGCCCGATCCGATCATCACGCCGGTGCGCTGGCGCGACTCCTCATCCGTGGGCATCCAGCCGCTGTCGATGACCGCCTGCTGGGCCGCAGCGACGCCGTAGAGAATAAAATCATCAACCTTGCGACGTTCCTTAGGCTCCATGAAGTGGTCGGCATTGAACGTGCCGTCCGTACCATCGCCATCGGGCACTTCGCATGCGTATTTGGTCAGGACGTTCACTGGATCAAAGCGCGTGATCGGGCCTGCACCCGACTGACCGTCCAGAAGGCGGCTCCAGCTTTCCTCGACGCCGGAGGCGAGCGGTGTGACCAGTCCAAGGCCTGTTACGACGACACGGCGCATATTGCAGCCCCTCCACAAGTTCATCGACGCCGCTCTTACCCCGGCTTGGGGCCGGGGGGCAAGTGTGCGCTAGCAGTGCAGCGGCGCGGTGCCGCCCTGCGACAGGCGCGTCACTTGCGCCTGCGCGGCAGGTACATCCGTGTCGTCCGCCACGTTGCCTTACTGAAAAACGGCTACGGGCTCGTTTGGGGTGGCCGCCATTGCCAGCGCCTCGGCCAGATCGACGTCATGTGCCATCAGCGCACGGCCAATCAAAGTACCCGCGATATTCGGCACATATTTCAGCCGCGCGACGTCATCGAGGTTGCCCACCGTGCCACGCGCGATGACAGGATGGCGTGTGACCGCCGCCAGTGCGCTGATGACACTCAGGCTGGCGTCGCTTTGGTCGATATCCCCGCCCACATCAGTCACGATTATGCCCGCCAGCGGATCGGATTCGAAAGCTGAGATAAAGCTATCCGGCGCAAAGCTCGACCTCTCACGCCAGCCGTCGGTCACGACCGCACCCTCATGAACATCGAGCGCTAGGACGATCTGGTCGGGATAAAACTTTGCCAGCTCGCGCAGTAGATCAGGGTTGCGTGCGGCCATCGTGCCTACGACGACGCGGCCAGCGCCCCGGTCGATCCAAGTCGCAACCTGCGCCTCGCTACGAAAGCCACCGCCTAGCTGCACAGGGATACGTGCGGCGCGGATGATCTGCTCGACCAGCGCACTGTTGTCACCGTCGCCGCGCAGACCGTTGATGTCGGTCACATGCATCCACTGCGCGCCCGCATCGGCAAAGCTGCGCGCCGTCTCGACCGGATCGATATGCCACAATACCGGCTCGTGCAGCCGTCCACGCGTGAGCGATACGCATTTGCCGTCAAGAATTTCGAGAGTGGGGTAAATGATCATGGCAATTGTCCCGTCATTTGCGCCCCGCCAAGTGCGGAACGATCTCATCATTGCACGAAGCAGGCTCGCAGCGCGCGTCTTAAATCGGCACTCACTGCTCTTTTCGCGGCCGCCTGCGCGCGTGTCGCCACAATTCTCTGGATCCGGAGTGCCACACGAATATCAAACCTGCGCCCAAGACCCATGTTGGACCGGTTCCAGAAATGTAACCGAAAAACGTCGCGCTAGGAAACTGCTGACAGCACGCACAGTGGCCCTGGTCATCGCAACCGCAGGCGGTACGAAAGGCGTCTTGGGCGACAACCATGACCAATGACGAAGAGCGCCGAGATGACGGGGATTCATGACAATCTTATCCGCACCCGCGATGTCACTGACGGAGCCGTCTATACGCTAAACGAAGCCAGCGACGAAGGCAGGAACATCGGGCGCGATGTGCAATGCGGGCAGCACAGATTGCAACCCGATCGGCGAGATCGAAGACATCGTGCGGTCGAAACTTGGCCAGATAATTGGGAGTGTCCCAGAAGTTGGCGGATTCATGGGCCTTGGAGACAAGTACGTGGTGATCGCCGTCGATGACGTGAACCTCATTGCCGTCGACAACAAAAGCTATGCCGTCGTAACCTACATGAACGAAAAACAACTGGATCCGATGGAAGAGGCTGACGACTTACAGCGTGAGACGCGAGTAGCAGCGTCGGCGGACACGGAAAGCGGACCCGGTAAAAGAGACGCGGGGATCATCTCCCCGCGCCCCTATAAATGCGCTAAACTTATTCGCAGTCCTTAATGTCTACGCCACCAAGATGCGGCGCGGGCGGCCTAGGCACCACGCGGAGGGATGCCCAAGCAGCTCTAGGTCAGGACGCTTCCTTGATGAACTTGACCGCGTCGCCGAATGTCTGGATGTTCTCGGCGGCGTCGTCGGGGATCTCGATACCGAACTCTTCCTCGAAGGCCATGACCAGCTCGACCGTATCAAGGCTGTCCGCGCCTAGATCATCGATGAACGAGGCGTTCTCGACGACCTTGTCTTCTTCGACGCCCAGATGCTCGACGACGATCTTCTTTACGCGGTCTGCGATATCGCTCATGTCATAATCCTCATTTTCTCGATGGGCACCTGTGCCCGATTTTGCCACCGCCCGTCTGGTGGGTAGCGGCCTGAATTGTACCCCGGGGGGCGGTTTGTCAATGCCCCGGATGGGGCGGCTCAGCTGGGCCACAACGCGCGGCCCCCGGCAAATCTGCGCCGCCTATAGCATATGGCGGGGCTTTGGCAAATGCTTTACCTTCGTTCAGCCTGAGCGCCAAATCGCTGGCCCAGAACGGCAAACCAGGCCCCAACTCGCCAAAAAACAGCGTTGGCTTCACAGCATCGCCATGCCGCCATTCACATGTAGCGTGGTGCCTGTGACATAGCCTGCCTCGGCACTGGAAAGATAGAGAACGGCGGCTGCGATCTCATCCGGTTCACCCATACGCGAAGCGGGAATCTGGCCAGTGATCTTAGCCTTTTGATCATCCGTTAACTTGTCCGTCATTGCCGTGGCGATAAAGCCAGGCGCGACGGCGTTGGCCGTTATGCCCCGACTGGCGACCTCGTAGGCGATGGATTTGGTCAGACCGATCACGCCCGCCTTAGACGCGGCATAATTGGCCTGCCCTGGGTTGCCGGTAGAGCCCACGATGGAACTGATATTGATGATACGGCCCCAGCGTGCCTTCATCATCGGACGCATCACAGCGCGGCACAAGCGCATCGTGCTGGTTAGATTAACGTCCAGCACGTTCTGCCAGTCCTCATCAGACATCCGCATGAATATCTGATCGCGCGTGATCCCAGCGTTGTTCACCAAAATATCCAAGCCGCCCATCGCCTCGATGGCCTGCTTTGACAGCGCCTCGACGGCGTCTTTGTCGCTGAGGTTGCAGGGCAGGACATGCGCTCGCGTCCCTAGCTCCTCGGCCAGCGCCTCCAGCGGCTCTGTCCGCGTACCGCTGAGACCCACGGTAGCGCCCGCGCCATGCAGCACGCGCGCGATGGCGCCGCCGATACCTCCCGATGCACCAGTAACCAGCGCCGTCTTTCCCGTCAGATCAAACATATCTAATTTCCTTTTTACCGTCGTATGAGCGGCACAAGACTTTTAATTAAAAATCTTCGCCCGGCCTCAGCCGTTTTGCAGTGCCGCGACTGCGGCGGCGACATCTTCGGGCGTGGCGACATTGCGCACAACAATATCGCGCTCGATCCGGCGGACCATACCCGACAGCGCTTTGCCTCCACCGATTTCCCACGTCTCGGTCACGCCGTGTTGCGCCATGTAGCCAACGCTTTCGCGCCAGCGCACCGATCCGGTGACCTGGCTGACCAGCAACGCGCGGATCTCACCGGGGTCGGTGATGGCGGCGGCGCGAACGTTGGCGATCAGCGGCACGGCAGGAACGCCCATCGGCACCTCTTCCAGGGCTTCGCGCATCACCTCAGCGGCTGGCTGCATCAGGGCACAATGAAACGGCGCGCTGACAGGCAGCAGCATGGCCCGCTTAGCGCCCCTCTTCTTGGCCAGATCGATGGCCCGCTCAACCGCTGCCTTGTGACCCGACACGACGACCTGTCCGGGGTCGTTATCGTTGGCGGCCTGGCACACCTCGCCTTGCGCAGCATCGCGTGCAACCACTGTCACCGCCTCAAAGTCGAGGCCGAGGATCGCGGCCATCGCGCCAACGCCCACCGGCACCGCCTGCTGCATTGCGCGACCGCGAATCCGCAAAAGGCGCGCGGTGTCGGCGATACTGAGTGCGCCCGCAGCAGCCAGCGCTGAATATTCGCCGAGCGAGTGGCCCGCGACGAAGGCAGCGGTCGAAAGTGACGCGCCCTCGGCCTCAAGCGCCCGCAGGGCTGCCAGCGAAGTGGCCATCAGCGCCGGTTGCGCGTTTTCGGTCAGAGTCAGCGTGTCTTGGTTGCCGTCCCAGATCAGCGCCGATAGCGCCTCGCCCAGCGCATCGTCGACCTCTTCGAAAACGGCACGCGCGGCTGGATATGCCTCGGCCAATGCGCGCCCCATGCCGATGGTCTGCGCGCCCTGCCCCGGAAAAATGAATGCTCGGCTCATGCCCGATCTCCCTCGGATGTTTGTGCAGACGGATACCGCGCGGATGCACGCGAGGCAATGGCGCAGGGCGCATGTGCGCAGTCGCAGGATTGCCCGCGACGCGTGATAGACTAAAGTCGCGCTCAGCCCGAACTGCAAAAGGATCGCCCCATGCCTCTTGGCAATACACGCACCAGCTATGGCACGGTGACCAAGATCTTCCACTGGACCATCGCACTTATGATCATGTCAATGTTCCCGCTGGGATGGATCGCCGCAGAGTTGGCCGAGAAGATCGAAGCGCCAGACATCGCCACCACCGATGCCACCATCACATGGGCCAAGCTGCTGTTTTCCACCCACAAGACGCTGGGTATTACGATTTTCGCACTGGCTGTGCTGCGCATCATCTGGGCCGTATCGCAGCCTAAGCCAGGCCTTCTAAGCGGCGACAAATGGCTGGAATCCCGGCTGGCCGAAACAGTACATTGGCTCCTCTATGGATCGCTGGTCGCAGTCCCACTTAGCGGCTGGGTGCATCATGCGGCAACAACAGGCTACGCCCCAATTTGGTGGCCGCTGGGCCAAAACCTGCCCTTCGTGCCCAAGGATACAGGCGTAGCCGAGATCACGGGCGCGCTGCATTTCATCCTGCAATGTGTGTTGCTGGGGTCCATCGCACTGCATGTTCTGGGCGCGCTCAAGCATCACGTGATCGACCGCGACGCCACCCTGCGGCGTATGCTACCGGGCCGCCACACGGCCCTGCCAACCGAACGGCAGCCGGGTCATACACTGCCGGTTCTGGCGGCGCTGGCAATCTGGGGCGTGGCACTAGGCCTTGGCGCCGCGCTAGGCTGGCTGGCCCCGCCCGAGCGCGCAGAGGCGGCAGCATTGGCCGAGGTCGCCAGCGAATGGCGGGTTACGGATGGCGCATTGAACATCACGATCATTCAGAACGGGTCGGAGGTGGCGGGGAATTTTTCCGACTGGACCGCCGACATCACTTATAACGAAGCGCCGGATGGGGACGGACTGCATGGCGCGGTTACTGTCACCGTATCAATCGCATCGCTGACGCTAGGGACGGTCACAGGGCAGGCGATGGGAGCCGACTATTTAGCCGCCAAAGAATGGCCGACTGCGATATTTACGGCGGATCTCTTAGATTCAGACACTGGTCTTATCGCGGATGGAACGCTGCGCATTCGCGATCAATCTGTAGCGGTTAAAATGCCTGTAGCTCTGGCGCTGACGGGCTATACCGCCAGTGCATCTGGCACAATGACCGTCAATCGGCTTGATCACGGCATCGCGCCAGGCACGCAGGACGAAGGATCGCTTGCCTTCGATGTGCAAATCGGGTGGCGCCTGACCGCCACGCGCGCGCCAAGCGAGTAGCCATCCACCCCGGGCCCATTCCTGGGCGCGTTTCGGGAAAAGCTGCGTCGCAGGATTTATGTGAAAACAGTCCAAATCGCGAAAAAGGCCCGCGTCCCAATCAAGGCAAGCGGGCCGCTATCTAAGAGCCAAGATCGCATGCCATCCAACATGGATCATTCGGCTTTGCCGGCCTCGATGGAAATCTTGACCTCCAGCTCATCGCTGACGTTGGGCGCGTAGGCACCAACGCCAAAATCAGACCGCTTGATCGTGGTCTCTGCATCGAATCCCAGCCACTCTTTGCCCTGCATGGGGTGCGTACCGCTCTGGTTCATCTCGGTCTCGAGCTGGACCGACTTGGTGACGCCATTAATGGTCAGATCGCCGGTTATGATTGCAGTATCGTCGCCGGTCACTTCGATCGCCGTCGATTTAAAGCTCAGCATATCGCCATCCTTGGCGTCAAAGAAATCTGGACCCATTAAATGCTCGAACCGCTTTTCCCAACCGGTGTAGAAGGACGACAGCGGGATCGACACAACAACCGACGACGCGGCAGGATCTTCGGCGTCGAACATGATCTCGCCTTCCCAACCGGCGAACATGTTGTAGGTCGTGGAATATCCAAGGTGGTCATAGGTGAACATCACCTGACTGTGGCTGGCGTCCAAGGTGTAGGCCTCGGGGGCAGCGGCGGCGCCAGTTGCGGCAAGTGCGACGGCGGCGGCGATAAGGGTCGTCTTCATTACAGATCTCCTGTTCAATGCATTTGTCAGTCGTAAACTTATCGCTTTCACGCCACAACGCAATTGCGCGAAAATCAACAGGGCGTGTGGAGCGATGCAGAGCCTACGCAGAGCCCCCCCGCGATGAACACAGCATCGGCAAGGATCCGCGCAGGCCAACCTCACGGCACCTAGACCGGCCGGATTGTCACGCATCAAAATCGCCAGTCGCAGGTTCTGGCCTAGCGGGTTCCGCGGTTCAGCATCGACAGCAGCGCCGTCTCAACAGAAGTATCCCCGACAGGAAGCGCTATCAGCGGCTGGCCCGACGCATCCCGCGCTGTCAGCAGCCCGTCGCGCAGAACCATCTCGCCCAGCGCGTCGACGGGATAGACAATCTTGGAGCGGATGCGGCCGCGCGCGTCCTTTTCGATGACGGTCATGCGGCGCACCACAGTGTCGATATGCACCTCAGGGCCGCCAGCAGCATTGCGGGCGGACAGCAGCATGGTCCCACCCATCGCAAGGCTCGCCGACAGAGCCAGCTTTGCCAGCTGCATCGCGCCATCACCCGGCATGACCGGAATGAGCCACAAACCGGCGGCCGCCATCAGCGCAGCAATGGCGGTGATACTCAGACCTATCCGGCTCAGCCCGCCTTCTTGCGCGACCTCGATATAATGCTGGGGGATAATTCGTTCATGGCGCAGCGGGCCATCAGGCATAAATGTGTCAGGAAACGCTGTCATGTATCTGGTCCCTTACCGTTTGTCATGGTTAACAATTTGCAGGGAATTTCGGCCTCAATACGGCACAAGCGCGCTCAAATAGCGGTAAGGTAAAATTTCGCACATATGTCGGGGCGTCGGGCCCGTCGAATCTAGGCCTGCCGCATGCCGATTGAAGAGAGCATTCACGCAGCCAAAGGCTATCCCGCAGATGCGCCACAACCGCACCCTTGCGCGCACGGGGCGATGACTGTAGTGATCCGGCTCGTCTCGCAACATCTATTGAACCGCGCAGTCTCTCGTGGTGGGGCCGCGAGCCGTCATCGTCCCGCCTATGAAATGCGCCCAGACAGAAGTGGATCTAACATGCCCCTTTACGAGCATGTCCTTATCGCGCGTCAGGACTTGTCCAGCGCGCAGGCCGAGGGCCTTATCGAACATTTCGGCACCGTGCTGTCGGACAACGGCGGCAAGCTCGTGGATCACGAGTATTGGGGCGTCAAGACGATGGCCTATAAGATCAACAAGAACCGCAAGGGCCACTACGCCTTCCTGCGTTCGGACGCCCCGTCCGAGGCCGTGCAGGAAATGGAGCGTCTGATGCGCCTACATGACGACGTCATGCGCACGCTGACCATCAAGGTCGATGAGCACAAAGAGCTGCCCTCGGTCCAGATGCAAAAGCGCGACGAGCGCACAGAGCGCCGCGAGCGCCGTTGATCAACGCCTGAAGAAAAGGACATAAACCATGGCTACAAAACCATTTTTCCGTCGCCGCAAGGTCTGCCCGTTCTCGGGCGACAACGCACCTGCGATCGACTATAAGGATACACGCCTGCTGCAACGCTACATCAGCGAACGCGGCAAGATTGTGCCAAGCCGTATCACCGCCGTCTCGGCCAAGAAGCAACGCGATCTGGCCCGCGCCATCAAGCGCGCCCGCTTCCTCGCCCTGCTGCCCTACGCCGTCAAGTAAGGAGAATAGACATGCAAGTTATCCTTCTGGAGCGTGTGGCCAAGCTGGGCCAGATGGGCGACGTCGTTGACGTCAAAGCCGGTTTCGCACGCAACTATCTGCTGCCCCAGCGCAAAGCGCTGTCGGCCTCGCAGAAAAACATCGCTGACTTCGAGACGCGCAAGTCACATCTTGAGGCGCAAAACCTCGAGACACGTAAAGAGGCCGAGGTCATGGCCGAAAAGCTGAACGGCCAGCAGTTCGTCGTGATTCGTCAGGCTGCCGATTCAGGTGCGCTCTACGGCTCAGTCACGACACGTGACGCAGCAGATGCGGCCACCGCAAACGGCTTTGAGCTTGATCGCAAGCAGGTCAGCCTCATCACGCCAATCAAAGAGCTGGGCCTGCACAACGTCAACGTGTCGCTGCACCCCGAGGTCGATGCGACTGTCACGCTGAATGTCGCACGTTCGGTCGAAGAGGCAGAATTGCAGGCTTCTGGCAAATCGATTCAGGAACTGGCAGCCGAAGAAGAAGCGGCAGCTGATTTCGAGATTGCAGAACTGTTCGACGATATCGGCTCTGCCGCATCGGACGACAATGATTTGGCCGAAACGGTCGGAGATGCCAAGTCCGCAAATGATGACGACGACGCATAGGCGCGTCGCCCACTTGAACAAAAACAAGGCCGCGCAATTGATTGCGCGGCCTTGTCTGTTTCAGCGGATTGGCTAAATGTCAGCCACACCCTCATATGCCAGCCCATAAGCCACGACGCCCTAGGAGAAAGAGAGCCACGCGGCAGCGCCAACGATCTCGCCCCCCCCTCCTCTAACGTCTGTGACTAGCAGTATAGCATTGGCAAGGTATTCTGCACCACGACAACAATGACCAACATCCCCAAAGGCCGCCAACGATCACAAAGGCGAGCCTCCCGATCAGCCCAATCAGCGCCCTGTACCGCCGCGTCAGCCAAAGAGCAGGGAACACATGGAGCGGTAGCTCACCTCCCTCTGGGAGATAGCCCTCATGAACCAAGAAAAAGTTGCCGATCGCCAGCACCAGCGAGAAGCTGGCCAACCCGGCAAGAGCGCTTCATGCATACCGTTGCAGCGGGCCTGAGCAACATCATAGTGCCGCCCGCAGTGACCCCCAGCCATGTTCCGCTACTGGGTAGAAACCCCAGAAAGCTGGACTGCTCAATCTGCTGTGCCGACTCGCGCAGTGCCTCGACCACCATAGACTCCGGTAGGGTCATGATTTCCAGCCATAGGCCAGAAAAGACACCGCCGGGAAACAGAAGATCAGCGCAAAGCATACTATTTAAGTGTCACCGCAAGGGCTTCATCTGGGGCCTCGGCCGCCGCGGCAATATCTGATTTTATCGGCTGATAGCTATTTCCGGGATGAAGCGCGGCACCACTCTCAGTGGCCGCCACGTCAGTCGCTGATCAGATCATCCCGAGCGCTTCTTTGTACATCTCCAGCACCGCTTCTTCTTCGGCGATGTCGTCCTTATCGCGTTTGCGCAGGGCGATGACCTTGCGCATCACCTTGGTGTCGTAACCGCGAGCCTTGGCCTCGGCCATGACCTCTTTTTGCTGCTCTGCAAGGTCTTTCTTTTCGGCATCCAGCCGCTCGATTCGCTCGATGAACTGGAGCAGCTCGTCGGCTGTCACGCGGTAAGTGGCATCGCCGATTTGATCGGGGGTTTGATCGTCCATAGGGCTTCTCCGCATCCTCAAAGAAGTACGTCATTATAGCGCGTCCTGCCTCCTAGCAAGCCCCGCCTGCTTGAGCTTGGGAGCAGGGTGGATTAGACGGTCCCTATCGGCGCGGCGCCGTGAGGAAATGACATGGAAATTCTCGTCTGGGCCGGTGCGGCCGTCTCGCTGTTCGGCCTTGGAGGCCTTCTTTGGTGCATTTCTCACGTTTGGGCCGCGCGGCGGGCCAAGCTGGATGAGGACGCGATGCGCGCTGTCCTGCGAAAGGTGCTGCCAGTCAATACCGGCGCGCTGTTTCTATCGATCATCGGCCTGATGATGGTGGTGGTTGGAATCCTGCTGCGCTGAGCGTTGCGGCATCATCGTAGCATCGCGCGTTTGAGTCCTGACATCTGGCGCCGTGGCCCCAATACAGTGCAGTCAGGTACCTTGCAGCACCTCCGCGCTCTTGGACCCTTTGATCGGGGCGATTTCATCTGACTGCTTCGTCTGCGGCCCAGTAACATGCGCTATGTCCATCATTGGCGTCTCTGACGCATCCTGCACGGGCGCGCTTGCCGTACCTTGGGATCGCGGTGGCGCGGTCCGGCTGGGTTCACCACCCTGCCCGGCACCAGAATTATCCGTGTCGCCGGGCGTCAGGCGCACGGCACGAGCGCCATTGACCTGACCCAGCCGCGCCAATGCGACGACGTGTTTCTGGCTGACCTCCAGGCGAATTTGCATGGGCCGGTCCATCGTGAACGGTAGCAATCCGCCCGGCTCGAACGCGCAAACCTTGTCTAGCGGCATGCTGACCCGGCCCAAAACCGCCTCTAGCCTGACCGGCGCATCCATCGCGCTTTGCTCCAGCGTGCGTTGCAACACAGCGCCCTTGGTATCCAGAGCGGGCGCCATAGGCGCGCTTGGAACCGGCAGAAGGAAGGTGATCGCACCGGGATGCGCACCCACGCCAACCTCCACCATCAGGCGAAATACGTGAAAATCGGGGGCGTGCAGAGCAAGCACTATACCGCGCGCATCCTCGATCATGACGCCGAAACGATAGCCTGCCGCCCAGTGATGTGGCTGCGGGTCTGTCTGACCTGCCGTTTCCTGTGCCTCTGCGCCCTCACCCACTAGCTTGATTTCAGCGCCCTGCAACGCGGCGTCAATCAGCGGCGCGGCGATGGCGGCATCGGTGCGCGTCACCGCACGCCCACCAGATCCGCGCCCGGTGACGCGGCCAGTCGTCTGCACCTCAATCAGCGCGGCCAGCAGCGCATCGTCCAGTCGCACGGCGCCGCGTGCACCATGCGGGCCATCCAGCAGGACCAATAGACCACCATCCGCAAATTCAGGCTTGATTGCCGTCTGGGGTAGTTCGACCTGTTCGACTGCCGCCACGACGAGCGGCAAATCAAACAGCGTGTCCGCCGCCTGCGCCAGCGCAAGGCGCAGCGCCTTGGCCGGAGACATGGCGCGCGCCTGATATTCCTCGCGCGAGGCACGCGCCTTGCGGTGAATGACCGTATTGCCGTCGACAGATGTCATGCGCTGCACCACCACCCATTGCGAATTCCCTACAGCCCCGATCGTAATCCCATTTCGGTTACCAAAAAGTTTCGGCCGGCGGCGAGACGCCAGATAATTCGCTAGACCGCCCCGCGCGGCAGCGTCACGCGAAATGCGGCGCTCCCCTGCCCCGGCAGATAGGTGATCGTGCCGCCTAGGCGGTGCATGATCTCGCGGCAGATCGCGAGGCCAAGGCCCGCACCCGGCGCCCGTGTCTGACCAAGCCGTGAGAATTTCTCAAAAATCAGCGCCTCGTCCTTCAGCGGGATACCGGTGCCGTTATCGACGAAATCGATCACCAGCCCGGTGTCACCCGCCTCGACGCGCAGCTCCAGCGCTGGGGCGGGCGCATCACAGTACTTGCGCGCATTTGCGATCAAATTGATGAAAACCTGCGCAAGGCGATCCATGTCAGTGTTGAGCCATACAGCCTCGGCACCCGGATCGCGTACGATCCGCAGCCCCCCCGGCACACCGCCGATGGTGGCTGCAACAGCCCGGTCCAATACCTCGGCCAGCGTGCCGGTCTGCGCGTTCAGCACCACCTGCCCCGACTCCAGCACCGACAAATCCAGAAGATCGTCCAGTAGACGCGTCAGGCGCAACGATTCGCCATGAATGATCGTCGCGTATTTCTGAAGCTCATCCGGTGCCAGCCCGCCATCGCGCAAAATCTCGGAGAATGCGCGGATCGAGGTCATTGGTGTGCGCAATTCATGGCTGACCTGACTGAGAAAACCGTCCTTCTGAACGGAGATCTGCGTCAGTTTCTCATTCACCTCGCGCAATTGCCGCGCGGTGCGCGCTTGCTCGGCTGATTTCGCCTCCAGCTGGCTGGAGTACTCCATGATCTGCGCTGTCTCGTTCGCGACGGCCAGCAGATCCTCGACCGACACGGTCGCGCGGCCAACGATCTGGCTGATCATCGCATGGGCCGTAGCGGCCCCAACAGACCCAGAAAGGCGGCGCTCCAGCCATTCCAGAAACTCTGGTGAAGGCTCAGGCAGGTAGCCGCTCAAGCCCTGCCGCCGAGCGGCACGGGCAAACAGGTCCTGCGCCTCGGCGGCGCCCATGATGCGCTGCGCCATGATGAGCAGATCTTCGGACTGGCCAAGGTCGCCGGTCCAGCTACCGGGGCTTTGCGAATGGTCGAACACGTTGACGAATTGCGCGCCCTGCAGCCGCTCGGCCGGGCGGGGAAACCCAAGGATCGACACTGTGCAAAACGCCGCCGTGTTCAGCCCCATCGACCACATCACCGCATGCACCAGCGGATCCATTCCGCCGGTCCAGAACAGGGCCTGCGGCCGCAGCCACGACAGGCCAAACAGACCGTTATCAAAGACATGCTGCGGCAGGATCACACCCTCGCCGAAACTGGGTAGAAAAAGGCAATAGAGCCAAAGCGCAAAGCCGACACCTAGTCCCGCCAGCGCGCCGTTGCGCGTGGCCCCACGCCAAATTAGGCCACCCATGAGCGCGGGCAAAAACTGCGCAACCCCGGCAAAGGCGACAAGGCCGATGGCCGCCAGCGCCGTGCCGCCACCCGACAGACGAAAATAGAGATACCCAAGCATTACCACACCCGCGATCGACAGGCGCCGGGCCAGCAGCGCGACGTGCCGGACATCGCCCGACATCATCGCCGCGCCGCCGGTCGCGCGCAGCCAAATCGGCATCACGATATGGTTCGACACCATCGTCGACAGTGCAATTGCGGCGACGATCACCATCGACGTGGCCGAGGAAAATCCACCAAGAAACGACAGGATCGCCAGCCCATCCTGCCCCGCTAGTAGCGGCAGTTTCAGCACATAGAGGTCGGGATTGGAGCCCTCCGGCATCAGCTCCAGCCCCACGGCGGCGATGGACACGACGAAAAGGCTGATAAGCATCAGATATAGCGGAAAGGCCCATGCGGCGGTACGCAAATGGCCCTCGTCCTCGTTCTCGACAACCATGACCTGAAACATGCGGGGCAGGCACAGGAACGCCGCCGCCGACAGGAGCGTAAGCGCGGTCCAGCGGCTGCCCGAGACGTCAAAATCCGCGATGGGCGACGCGTCGATGCGCGCCAGTGTTGCAGCGATTCCGCCCTCTAGTCCCCAGACGACGAATATGCCGACAGCGAGCAGGGCCAGCAACTTGACCACCGCCTCCAGCGCAATGGCGATGACCACGCCATGATGCCGCTCGTTCGCGTCCAAATTGCGGGTACCAAAGAGGATGGTGAACGCAGTCAGGCCCAACGCCACGTAGACGGCAATGGACTGGACCGACCTGCCCCCCTCCGGCGCCGGTGGCGAAAACGCGGCGAAGGACAGCGTGACCGATTGCAATTGAAGCGCAATATAGGGCGTCGTGCCGATGACCGCGAGGATTGTGACGCAGACGGCCAGCGTGTTCGACTTGCCGTAGCGAGAGGAAATCATGTCAGCAATAGAAGTGATACGCTGGCTGCGGCCCACGCGCACCATCTTGCGCAGGGTCCACCACCAGCCGATCATCACAAGACTGGGCCCAAGATAGATGGTGACGTATTCCATTCCCGACCGGGCGGCAAAGCCGACGGCGCCATAGAATGTCCACGCTGTGCAATAGATCGACAGCGACAGCGTATAGACCAGCGGCGAGCGCAGCCATGCGCCCCGCCCCTGCCGCGCCGCGCGGTCGGCGGCGAATGCGACGGCGAACAAAAACACCACGTAGATGACGCAAACCGCCGCGAGGATGCCCGTCGTGGCCATCAGCCGTGCCGGGACTCTTCGGCGCCGTCTTGGCTGTCATCGCCGCCGGCGCTGCTGCGGGGGGCTGTCCCGGCGTTCAGTTTGCGGGTCACGACAGCCGACAGGATCACCAGACCGGCCCAGACGGCAAAGACGTAGATCATCACATGCGAGGTGCGCGCCGCACCGCCCCCCGGCCCCATCCACAAAAGCGGCAGTGCAAAGAGCAGTGCGCCCATGATCGGCAACAGCGCGGCTGCGTCCATCATCCGGCGGTGGCGATAGGTGGCGCGCGCGACAAAGACGGGGCGCGTGCCGGGCGGACCTCCTGCCGAGGGCAGCTTGGCAGGCAGGGACAGGGTCGCAGCAGGGGTGCCTGCGGGCAGTTCAGTGAGGACTGGTGCATCCGGAATAGCCGCACTCATACGGGGCCTGCCAGCGCGCGCACGGCCTCCAGCATTTCAGAATTGGAAAACGGCTTGGTCATAAAGCGGCTGGCGCCCGCACGCTCGGCCATCTCGCGGTCCTTGCGCTGGCCACGCGCAGTCAGCATCAGGACAGGTGTGCGCCCCAGAACGGGATCGGCGCGAATATCAGCCAACAGCTCAAACCCCGAGCGGTGCGGCAACATCACGTCAAGGATAATCAGATCGGCGCAGCGCTCGCGCACCGCGTCCATCGCGCCCTCGCCGCCCGAATGGGTGCGCACCTGCCAACCATCGCGCGACAGGATAAAACTGATCGCCTCGATGATGTTCGGCTCGTCCTCGATCACTAGAACCTGTCCTGCCATGCCGTGTGCCCCCCTCGCAAAGTGCATCCGCCTGTTGTCACTATTGAGCGATCCACCGGCGCATGTCAAAACCGCGATGCGTCCGCCGCGCCATCCATTTGCGGCAGGATCGACGGCTCGCGCCGAGCAACACAATCGCTGCGGGGGCAAACGCGGCACGATGTGCCGACTGGCAGCGCCGCCGAAACATCATCGCCCTGCGCAGGCAACAGCAGCATCGTCGCCCGCAACAGCGGCGGCATGTTCAGCACAGGCGCGCCCACCGCCTCAGTACAGGCCAGCCCGCGAACAGGACGCGTCCCGCGGCCCGGCTGCACCATGTCAAGGCTCAACGCCATGCCCGGCTGCGCCATCAAACGGAACAAAGGCCAGAGCGGGCAAGCTCCCGCAAGGCGCGTCGCGACAAAACCCGCCATCGGCTTGAGCGTCAGAATTGCCCCCGAGGCATCAACCGAGATCAGGCCAATCGGGCCGACCGCGTCCTCCGGCATCGCCGCCAGCCTGCGGCACACGCGCGCCAGCGGAATACCCAGATGTTGCGCGAGGGCCAGCGGCTCCAGCCCCAGCTGTGCCACCGCGTCTAGCAACCGCGCCTGTGGCAGCGCGGCAGCATCGGCGCGATATGCCTCAAGGGCAGTGCAGGCCAGATCATGCGCACCTTTTCCCAGCTGCAGCCCCCCAGCAGCCAGCAAGGCATCGATATCGCCGTCGCCGCCCACCTCAAGCGGGGCAAAGTGATGCCCCGCCGCGCCCAGAAACCTGTCGAGTTCGTCTTGCGGCGACAGCATATCAGCGCCCGTGCCTGGGCCATCGCCCAAGTATCGCACCAGACGCTGGGCGCTGTCGGCCAGCCGCTGACTGTCCTCGCCCAGATTGCGGTGAAAGCGGGCCTGCCACTCCGGCTCCAGCCCACGCGTATCGGTCAGGATCGACGCGGTGGAGCGGATGGCGGTCACGACCGATAGCACCTCGTGCAGCGATGCCGCCAAATGCGGGTCATGCGCCAGCCGATCGGTCAGCGCTTCGGCGCGCCGCGCCTGATCCTGCGCGCGGCGCAGCGTGGCCACCATCAGCTGCGCCCAGCCGGGAAAGCGCCCCGCGAACTCCTCCAGCCTGTTCAGTTCGGGCGGATCCGTCTCATGCCTGTGCAGATCGGATCGATGCTGGCCGGACTTATGCAGATCGGCGTCATGCAAACTGGGCGCCTCAAGCCCGGACGCGGCGCCCACCTCGCCCATATCGCCTGCCGCCTCACGCAGGCCCGCCATCAGCGCCGCCTCGCCACCATGGGCCAGCGCCTGCGCGTCGACGTTCAGCGCTTCGGCGAGGCGCAAGAGGATTGTGCCTCCGATTCTGCGGCGGTTATGCTCGATCAGATTGAGATACGACGGCGAAATCCCCGCTTGGCGCGCCAACGCGCCCTGCGCCAGACCACGCACAAGACGCCGCTCGCGGATCCGAGTACCCGTCATACTGCCGGTTGCGCTGGCAGCCTCGCCCGTCACGACCGCATCATTATCGTTTTGAATCATAGCCATTCCCCCAGCATACGCTAAAAACTTCACAAGTATTTACAATATTTATAAGATATATGTTTATTTATTTACAAAATAATTGTTTATTGAATGGTAGTTGTTGAGAAGTTTTCTTGCGTCGTGCCATGGTGTGTTTGCACAATGTGCGATCCGGCAATCCGCGAGGAGGCGCTTGTCGTGATTAGTCATAAAGGGAGGACACTCATGTCCAAATCCAATTTCACACGCCGTGGAATGTTGAAGACTGGTGCGATTGCGGGCGCTGGCCTTGCAATTCCAACGATTTTCACCGCATCCAGTGTCTCGGCCTTCACCAACGACCCCACTAATGCCAGCAGCGTAACGCTGGGCTTCAACGTGCCGCAATCCGGCCCCTACGCCGATGAAGGCGCCGACGAGTTGCGCGCATACGAACTGGCGGTCGAGCACCTGAATGGTGGCGGCGACGGCGGCATGATGCAGACCTTCAGCTCCAAGGCGCTGCAGGGTAACGGCATCATGGGCAAAAAGGTGGAATACGTCACCGGCGACACCCAGACCAAATCAGACGCAGCGCGCGCATCGGCCAAGTCGATGATCGAAAAGGACGGCGCAGTGATGATCACGGGCGGCTCGTCCTCGGGCGTGGCCGTGGCTGTGCAGGCACTCTGCCAAGATGCCGGCGTCATCTTCATGGCGGGCCTCACGCACTCCAACGACACGACCGGCAAGGACCGTAAGGCTAACGGTTTTCGTCACTTCTTCAACAGCTACATGTCCGGCGCGGCCCTCGCACCCGTTCTGGCGAACGCCTACGGCACCGACCGCAAGGCCTATCACCTGACGGCCGACTACAACTGGGGCTACACCACAGAGGAAGCGATCCGCAACTCGACCGAGGCCTTGGGCTGGGAAACCGTCAACGCCGTGAAAACGCCGCTGACACAGACAGATTTCAGCGCCTACATCACCCCCGTCCTGCAATCAGACGCGGATGTGCTGGTGTTGAACCACTACGGCGGAAACATGGTCAACTCGCTGACCAACGCCGTGCAGTTCGGCCTGCGCGACAAGATGGTCAACGGCAAGAAGTTCGAGATCATCGTGCCGCTCTACTCCGAGCTTATGGCACGCGGCGCAGGCAAGAGCATCGCGGGCATCTTTGGTTCGCAGAACTGGGACTGGAAGCTGGAGCGCGAAAAAGGCGCCCGTTATGTGGGCACCGACGCGTTTGTCAAATCCTTCGGCGAAAAGTTTGGCTTCCCGCCCAGCCAGGCGGCACATACCTGCTACGTTCAGGCACTGCTCTATGCAGATGCTGTAGAGCGCGCGAGCAGCTTCAACCCCTGCGCCGTGGTCGAGGCCCTCAAAGGCTTTGAGTTCGATGGTATGGGTAGCGGCCCGACACTTTACCGCTCCGAAGATCACCAGTGCTTCAAGGACGTGGTCGTCGTGCGCGGCAAAGAGAACCCCGAGAACGAATTCGACCTGGTCGAAATCGTTGAGGTCACACCTGTCGAGCAAGTCACCTACGCCCCCGATGCCCCCGAGTTCGGTGGTCCCGAGGCGACGCTGGGCGAGTGCAACGCCGGCGCATAAGCGCATAATAGGCCCGCCCCATACCGGGGGGCGGGCCACCCCATGCGCGATGGCCCCAAGGGGCCGGATCTGGCCAAATCATGGGCCAGACTGTTTTCTGACATGCGAGGCAAACGATGGATGCGATAATCCTGCAAATCCTCAATGGACTGGACAAGGGATCGGCCTACGCGCTGATCGCTCTAGGCCTGACATTGATCTTCGGCACGCTGGGGGTGGTAAATTTCGCCCACGGCGCTCTGTTCATGATCGGCGCATTCTGCGCTGTCACGCTCAGCCGCATCCTGACGTTCAGCCACGAGGTGGTTGATCCCAGCCGTACCGACTTCCTCGGAAACCCGATGACTGTTGATGTGCCCTATCTCTATGATTTCGTGGGGCGAAGCGCGGGTGACGTCATCATTGACTGGGCCGTGCCACTGTCAATCCTCTTTGCCATTCCCGTGATGATCAGCATTGGCGTCATCATGGAGCGCGGTCTGATCAAGCATTTTTACAAGCGCCCGCATGCCGACCAGATTCTGGTGACGTTCGGCCTCGCCATCGTGCTGCAAGAAGTCATTAAGTACTTCTACGGCGCAAACCCTATTCCCACACCTGCGCCCAGCGCTTTTCGCGGATCGTTCGACTTTGGCGCATTCCTCGGGATGCAGGCCAACTCGATCATCTATCCCTACTGGCGCCTCGTCTACTTCGCGTTCTCGTTGCTGATCGTCAGCGGTATTTTTGCCTTCCTGCGCTTCACCACTTTCGGGATGGTCGTGCGCGCCGGAATGGCCGACCGCGAGACGGTTGGCCTTTTAGGCATCAACATCGACAAGCGGTTTACGATCATGTTCGGCATAGCCGCCGCCGTCGCGGGCTTGGCGGGTGTCATGTATACACCCATAAACAGCCCCAACTACCACATGGGCATGGACTTTCTGGTCCTCAGCTTTGTCGTGGTCGTCGTGGGCGGCATGGGCAGCCTGCCGGGCGCCGTACTAGCCGGGTTCCTCTTGGGTATCCTCGAGAGTTTCGCCTCGATGTCCGCCGTGCTGGAGGCCCTGCCGGGCATCAACCAGATCGTCATCTACTTGGTGGCAATCATCATTTTGCTGACCCGCCCGCGCGGCCTGATGGGCCGCAAAGGCGTGATGGAGGAATAAACCCATGCTGGGATTGACACGCAAAGACGCCGTACTGCTGGCGCTGGTCATGGCGCTCGCGCTACTGGCCCCCTTCATCCTGAACCCTTTTCCGGTAAATTCCGGTATGGCGCAGTTTAACGCTGGGTATCCCGACCTCATGCAACGCTTCGTGATCTTCGGGATCTTCGCGATCGGGTTCAATATCCTGTTCGGCCTGACCGGTTACCTCAGCTTTGGCCACGCAGCCTTCCTCGGGGTGGGCAGCTATGCTGCCATCTGGATGATGAAGCTGCTGACGGCCAACATTATCCCCGGCATCCTTATGTCGATCATCATCGCGGGCCTCTTCGCCCTCTTAGTTGGCTTCATCTCGCTGCGGCGGTCGGGCATCTACTTCTCGATCCTGACGCTGGCCTTTGCACAAATGTCCTACGCGCTGGCCTATTCCGTACTGACCCCGATCACGGGCGGCGAGACGGGGCTGCAACTTAAGCTGAACGACGCCCGCGTCCTCGACGCGGCGCTGGAGCAAGGCCAACGGGCAAGAGCGAACCTCTTTGGATTGGACATGACGGCCAGCTACGATTTGATCGCAGGCGCCTGGCAGTTCACCTTTAACGCGGGCTACTACATCGCCGCGATCTGCATGGTGCTGGCCTTCTACATGTCGATCCGCATCTTCCGCTCCCCCTTCGGACTGATGCTGCGCGCGATCAAGTGCAACAACACGCGGATGAACTACACCGGCCTTAATGCGCGCCCTTATGCGCTGGCAGCGTTTGCCATCTCAGGCATGTATGCCGGCCTTGCCGGTGGCCTGATGGTCGCGATGGACACCCAAGTGGGTCCAGAGCGTATGTTCTGGACAGCCTCTGGCGAGGTCGTCCTGATGACCATTCTTGGCGGTGCAGGCACACTTATTGGCCCAGTTCTGGGCGCGGGTCTGATCAAGTACATGGAAAACATCGTGTCCAAGATCAACAGCGGCGTCCTGCATGACTGGTTCTACTGGATGCCCGACGGGCTTGAGGATCTGGTGGTCACGTTGATCTATCCATTCGTCGGCAAGGGCTGGCACCTGACGCTTGGCATCGTGTTCATGCTGGTCGTCATCTTTCTGCCCGGCGGTCTGGTCGAAGGGGGGCAGCGTATATCGCGGCTCGTCCGCGGCAAACGCGCCAAGCCGTCCGACCAAACCACTCCAGCCGAATAAGGAAACGCAACCATGGGCATTCTAGAAGTCAAGAACGTCAACAAGCGTTTCGGCGGCCTTCAGGCGCTGGGTGACGTGAACCTAAGCATCGCGGAAAACACCGTGCATGCGATCATCGGCCCCAATGGGGCTGGCAAATCCACCCTGTTGAACGTGCTGGTGGGCAAACTGATCCCGGATACGGGATCCGTCATGTTCGACGGCCAGTCAGTGCTGGGCCGCAAGCCGTTCGAGATCAACCAGATGGGTATTTCCCGCGTGTTCCAGACGCCCGAAATTTTCGCTGATCTGACCGTGTTGGAAAACATGATGATCCCCATCTTTGCCAAGCGGGACGGATCGTTTCGGATGCACGCCATCGAGAGCGTCGACAGCGAGCGCAGCGTGATCGAACAGGCCGAGCACATGCTGGAGAGCATCAACATGGCCGACCAGCGACACAATCACTCGGCCTCGATGTCGCGTGGCAACAAGCGGCGGCTGGAGATCGGCATGTGCCTGGCGCAAGAGCCGCGCCTGTTGCTGCTGGACGAACCAACGGCCGGCATGGCCCGCGCTGACACCAACAACACGATCGACCTGCTCAAACAGATCAAGGATGAGCGCGACATCACCATAGCCATCATTGAGCATGACATGCACGTGGTGTTCTCCCTCGCCGAGCGGATCAACGTGCTGGCACAAGGCAGCCCGCTGGTCGAAGATACGCCGGACAAGATCAAGGGCCACCCCAAGGTACGCGAAGCTTATCTGGGCGAGAGTGCTGATTGATGACGCCATGCGCGCCCCGGCCGCATTTTTGAGCCCCCTATGCCGGGGCCTTGCACAACAGCACGAGGTCCCGGATCAAGTCCGGGACGGGAAAGGACAGAAATATGACCGCGAAACCCGATTTTTCCAAGAATGCCAATTATGCCTCCACCGCGCCCGCCTTTCTGTCGGTCTGGGGTATGAAGGCGTATTATGGCGAAAGCTACATCGTTCAAGACATCAGCTTCAACATCCATGAGGGCGAGATTCTGGCCCTGTTGGGCCGTAACGGCGCGGGCAAAACGACAACGCTGCGCGCCATCGCTCGAATGGACAACCCGCAGCTGAACCATGGCGAGATCTGGCTTGATCACCAACCCTTGCACAAGATGAAGAGCCATGAGGCGGCCATCGCCGGCATTGGCCTCGTGCCCGAGGATCGCTGCATTATTCCCGGCCTCACGGTCGAGGAGAACCTGCAACTGGCCCAGATCGCCCCTCCAATCGGTTGGTCGCTGGAGCGTCTATACGAGCTGTTTCCCCGCCTCGCCGAGCGGCGCAAGCAGGACGGTGTGACCCTATCAGGCGGCGAGCAACAGATGCTGGCGGTTGCCCGCGCACTGGCCCGCGATATCAAGGTGCTGCTGCTGGACGAACCCTACGAGGGCCTTGCCCCCGTGATCGTCGACGAGCTCGAAAAGACGCTGCGTATCATCAAGGCGCAGGGTACCACCACGATCATCGTGGAGCAGAACGCAGTTCGCGCGCTGGAGCTGGCAGACAGGGCCTTGATCCTTGACACTGGTGGCATCGTCTTTGACGGTAGCGCGGCAGAGGTGTTAAACGACGAGAAGCTGCGCGCGGAGTATCTAGCGATATAAACACCGCCAGCATGTCGCCGCATGCCCGAAATCCCTAGCTACAAGAAGGCCATACCTATGTCCGACAAAATGTATCCGCCCTCACCAGACTTCGTCAAGTCAGCCCATATCGACGCCACCGCATATGACAAGATGTATGCCGCCTCGATCGACGACCCCGAAACCTTCTGGAAGGAACATGCGCAGGAGTTGGACTGGATCGAGCCGTTCACCAAGGTCAAGAGTACGTCCTTCACGTTGGGCAAGGTCGATATCCGGTGGTTCGAGGACGGCGTGATGAACGTCGCCGCCAATTGCATCGACCGGCATCTGGCCACACGCGGCGACAAGACCGCGATCATATTCGAGCCAGATGACCCCGCGGACCCCGCGCAGCACATCACATATAACCAGTTGCACGAGAAGGTGAACCGCTTTGCCAACGTGTTGCTGAGCCAAGGCATAATGCGCGGCGACCGCGTCGTGATCTATCTGCCCATGATCCCCGAGGCGGCCTATGCCATGCTGGCCTGCGCGCGCATCGGCGCGGTCCATTCAATCGTCTTCGCTGGGTTTTCCGCCGACGCGCTGGCCAACCGCATCAACAACTGTGGCGCCAAGGTCGTCATCACCGCAGACGAGGCCCCGCGCGGCGGGCGCCGCACGGCGTTGAAATCGAATGTCGACGCGGCCCTTCTGCACTGCTCAGATAAGGTGCGGTGCCTCGTGGTGAAACACACCGGCGGCCAGACCACCTGGACCGAGGGCCGAGACATCGACCTTAAGGCGCAGATGGAGCATGCCAGCCCCGAGTGCCCCGCACGGCCTATGAATGCAGAGGATCCGCTCTTCATCCTCTATACTTCAGGCTCTACCGGGCAGCCCAAAGGCGTCGTTCACAGCAGCGCCGGATATCTACTCTATGCGGGTCTCACCCATAAATACGTATTCGATTACCACGACGGCGACGTCTTCTGGTGCACCGCCGATGTCGGCTGGGTCACAGGCCATAGCTACATCATCTATGGCCCGCTGGCCAACGGAGCAACCACCTTGATGTTCGAGGGCGTGCCGACCTATCCCGACGCAAGCCGCTTCTGGCAGGTCTGCGAGAAGCATAAGGTAAATCAGTTTTATACTGCGCCCACCGCCATCCGGGCACTGATGGCACAGGGCAAAGGTTACGTCGAAAAATGCGACCTGAGCGATCTCAAAGTGCTGGGCACCGTCGGCGAGCCGATCAACCCCGAGGCATGGAACTGGTATAACAACGTCGTCGGCAAGGGCACGCGCCCGATCGTCGACACTTGGTGGCAGACAGAAACCGGCGGGCACCTGATGACCCCCCTACCCGGCGCCACAGCCACAAAACCTGGCAGCTGCACCAAGCCATTCTTTGGTATTGAACCGGTCATTCTGGACCCGGCTTCGGGCGAGGAACAGACCGCGACCGAGGCAGAGGGTGTTCTGTGCATTAAGGGCAGCTGGCCCGGACAAATGCGCACCGTCTACGGCGACCATGACCGGTTCGAGAAGACGTATTTCAGCGATTACAAAGGCTACTATTTCACAGGTGACGGATGCCGCCGCGATGCGGATGGCTATTACTGGATCACGGGCCGCGTTGATGACGTCATCAACGTGTCCGGCCACCGCATGGGAACGGCGGAGGTCGAATCCGCCCTTGTCGCGCATGCCGACGTGGCCGAGGCCGCGGTCGTCGGATATCCGCACGAGATCAAAGGCCAAGGCATCTATGCCTACGTCACCGTGATGAACGGGGTGGAACCGACTGACGAATTACGCAAGGATCTGGAAAAGTGGGTGAGGAACGAAATCGGGCCTATCGCTAAGCCTGACCTGATCCAGTGGGCGCCGGGTCTGCCCAAGACACGCTCAGGCAAGATCATGCGCCGTATCCTGCGCAAGATCGCTGAGAACGATCACTCCACGCTGGGTGATACATCCACCCTGGCAGACCCATCGGTTGTGGACGATCTGATCGAAAACCGGATGAACCGGAAGTAAACGCAAAAACCTCGCAGGCCAGCGGCCAGCGGGGCGCAAAAATTCTCAGACTTTTTGACAAAGACATTTCGTCAAAAAGTCTTAGCCACGTCCGCGATAGGGCGCGACGCCCTGATCGGGGATCCAGATACCATCGGGAGCCTGTCCCGTCTGATAGAACACGTCGATCGGAATTCCGCCACGCGGATACCAATAGCCGCCGATACGTAGCCATTTCGCCTCAGTGAACTCTGCGATGCGACGCCCGATGCTGACGGTGCAATCCTCATGGAACGCCCCGTGATTGCGGAAACTGCCAAGGTATAACTTCAGCGACTTGCTCTCGACCAGCCACGCGCCAGGCACATAATCGATCACCAGATGTGCAAAATCGGGCTGGCCCGTCATCGGGCAAAGCGACGTGAATTCGGGCGCGACGAAACGCACGTTGTAGACCACGTCGGCTTGCGGGTTTTGCACTCTCTCCAGCTCAGCCTGGGCCGGGTCATCAGGCAGTGCAGTGTTGGCGCCCAATTGCTTTAGATTGCTGTAGATACTATCGCTCATATTACCCTCCAAGCGGCGCTAAACGCCGCGCTTGTTACCCCATAGCATCACGTGCAGCTGCGGCAATACGCGCGCAGCATGCCAACGATCCGTGATCACCTTGTCCACAAGCCAGCGCATCCGCGCGTCGATACCATCCTGATCAACAGTTGCGGTATCATCCTCGGGCGGTGGCGGCGTGTGATTGCCCGGCTGTAGATAGATTGGCACACCGGGATAGCGCGCGGCGACGCCCTGCGCATAGGCGTAGTCAGCATCATCAAAAACCACGATTTTCAACACTGTTGCGGCGCCTTGCGCGGCGTCCACGCAATCTTGGAGCAACGCCCAGTCGGTCTGCATTTCGGATGAGGGCGGTTTGGGGCTGAGCACCAGCATCTCAAGCTGAGAAAACCAGTCTTTCGAAACCGATCCTTGGGTTTCCAGCACAAAGCCATAGCCCTCAGCCCGGCCCATCGCGATCAGATCGCCGAAGGGCTGGATCGCCGGATTACCGCCCGACAGTGTCACGGTCAAGGGCAGCCCCCCCGAAAGGCGGCGCACCTCGTCCATCACCGCGTCTGCACTCATCGGGGTCCAGTCATGGCGGTACTCACTGTCCACCGCGTGCAGGCTATCGCACCAGACACAGCGATAATCACAGCCACCAGTGCGCACGAACACCGTTGGCACGCCGATCAGCGCGCCCTCACCCTGTATCGTAGGGCCAAAGATTTCCGATATGCGGATGGCCTCGCTCATCACGCGCGTCCCACCGGGCGATACTCGGCCCATGTCTTGGGCGTTTCACTGACACGCGCCGCTGCCGTTTCCGGCCAGCGGGCAACGCACCAGTCATAGAGGTGGCGCGCCAACCGCTCAGCTGTGACACCATCATCACCTAGCACATCGTTCAGGTGCCGGTGGTCCAGCGCATCGTCAATGTACCGCTTCAGTGGCGCCAATTCGAGGTAATCGCGGACAAACCCATGCTGGTTCAGCGTCTCCGACGCCAACTCGATCACCGCGATATAATTATGGCCGTGCAGCCGCGCACATTGGTGATCCTCGGGCAGGCCAAACAGCTGATGCGAGGCGGAGAAGTGAAACTCTTTGGTGATGCGATACATAAATTAACCTTTCGTACCGGTTGCGGCACGCCAAAAATCAGCGTCTGCATATTCAGTAGGGTCATCTAACCCCGCCAGATAAAACGCCTCGCGCCGCTCCACGCAGGTGCCGCAGCGTCCACAATGCAAATCGCCGCCTTTATAGCACGACCATGTTTCGGCAAAGGGCGTGCCGTATTTCGCGCCATCCACCGCAATGTCGGCTTTGGATCCTGTCACGTAGGGCGTGAGCAGTTGCACCTGTGCGTAGCCCTCCATCGCGCGATCCTCCATCGTCTGAAAGGCGTCGATGAAACCCGGTCGGCAATCAGGATAGATGAAATGATCGCCGCCATGCACGGCGGTCGCCACCGCGTCTGCCTTTTGCGCGGCGGCCATGCCAAACGCAATCGCCAACATGATCGCGTTGCGGTTTGGCACGATTGTAACCTTCATCGTCTCTTCGGCATAATGCCCGTCCGGTACGTCGATATCGTCGGTCAGGGCACTGCCGCCAAGGGCCGCACCGACGCTGGTGATATCGATCACGTGATGCGGAACGCCAAGACGCAACGCGCACGCAGCGGCAAAGTCCAACTCTTTGGAGTGGCGCTGCCCGTAGTCAAACGAGAGCAGCGCATGCAAATCTCCAGCGGCCGCGGTGCGATACGCAAGCGATACCGAATCCATTCCGCCAGAGCAGATGACTATGACTTTCATGTCTTGTCCTTGTTTTGAGCGGGTAGGCTGCGACCGCGTAACGCACTGCATCTAGGCGCGCATGGGCCCCAAGGCAACCCAGCCCTTGCCTGCGTCTTGGCTAACGCGCCGTCCAGCCGCCATCCAACGGCATCGCTGTACCGGTGACGTTATGGGCAAGCGGGCTGCACAGCCACAGCGCCATCGCGCCGATCTCAGCAGGCTCTATAGCGCGGCGGGTCGGCTGCTTTTCGCCCAATAGATCCGCAATCGCGGCCTCGCGGTCTGTTCCAAGATCTGCCTGGCGCTCGGCAATCATATGCGCGACAGCGGGCGTATCGACCCAGCCGGGGCAGATACAATTGACCGTGACGCCGCCCGAGCGGGCCGTCCCGGCCTCGGCATATTCCGCCGCAGCAACACGGCTCAGCCCGATCATCCCGGCCTTGGCCGCCGCATAGGCCGCCTTGCCCGGATTGCCGACAAGGCCGTGGATGCTAGAGATGTTTATCACCCGGCCATACCCCCGCACAGCCATGCCCGGCAGAGCAGCCTGCATCGTCTGAAACGATGCGGTCAGATTGATTTGCAAGACGTTTGACCACTCTGCCAGCGGTATGTCCGCCAGCACCCGGATATGATTGATCCCAGCGTTATTCACCAAAATATCGATATCCGCCCAACCAAACATGGCGCGCATCAGATCCATCGCGCCCTCAGGGCGGCTTAGATCGCCGGACAAAAACACCACCTCAGGCGCACCCAGCCGCACCAGATCGGCACACAGCCCTGCAGGCTCCGAGAGGCCATGCACCGCAAAACGTGCGCCAGCACCTGCCAGCGCCTGCGCGATCCCCAGCCCGACCCCTTGGGTCGAGCCTGTGACCAGCGCCGTTCTTTCAGCCAGATCCATCATCTCAGGCTCCTTTCACCGCTGCGTCGCCGATGCGCGGGCCGGCTGCGCACAAACCCGGTTTTCTATGGCGGCGGCATGACATATAAGCATATAAAATCATATCGCGCCGTGACAGGCGCAAGCCGTTCGAGGAAACCAATGCCCAAGAAAACGCATGACGACGATGTCGCCTTCATAAAGGCGCTGGCCGAGCTGCTCAACGAGAATGAGCTGACAGAACTTCAGGTCAAGCGCGCGTATGGCGAGGATGACAGCCTGAACGTACGCGTCAGCCGCAAGATAGAAGCAGCGCCGCAATACATGGCTCAGGCGCCAATGCCGCAGTCCGCCGCGCCCAGCCTCGCGCCCGCCGCGCCTACTCCTCAGCAGGGCGAGGACCCGGCCAACCACCCCGGCGCGGTCACCTCGCCCATGGTTGGCACCGTCTATACGCAGACTGAGCCGGGCGTGCCCTCGTTCGTATCGGTCGGTGATAAGGTGTCCGAAGGCGACACCCTGCTTATCATCGAGGCGATGAAGACTATGAACCATATTCCTGCCCCGCGCGGCGGCACGGTCAAGCGGATCCTCGTCGAGGATGGCGACGCCGTAGAATATGGCGCACCCCTGATGATCATCGAGTAAGGCGTACCCATGTTCGACAAGATCCTTATCGCCAACCGGGGCGAGATCGCCCTGAGGGTCATCCGCGCTGCGCGCGAGATGGGCATCCGTAGCGTTGCCGTCCATTCGACCGCCGACGCAGACGCAATGCATGTCCGCATGGCGGACGAGAGCGTCTGCATCGGCCCGCCCCCCAGCAGCGACAGTTATCTGTCGATCCCGTCGATCATCGCAGCCTGCGAAGTGACAGGCGCGCAGGCCATCCATCCCGGCTATGGTTTCCTGTCCGAAAATGCCGCCTTTGTGCAGATCGTCGAGGACCACGGCCTGACCTTCATCGGCCCAACTGCCGAGCATATCCGCGTCATGGGCGACAAGATCACGGCCAAGGACACAATGCGCCAGCTGGGCGTGCCGTGCGTGCCAGGCAGCAAGGGCGGCGTACCCAATCTAGCCGAGGCCAAGCGCATCGGGGACGAGGTCGGCTATCCGGTCATCATCAAGGCAACCGCCGGCGGCGGCGGCAAAGGCATGAAGGTGGCGCAAAACGCCTCCGAAATGGAACGCGCATTTCAGACCGCCCGCGCCGAGGGCAAATTGAACTTCGGCAATGACGAAGTCTACATCGAGAAATACCTAACCACGCCCCGCCACATCGAAATTCAAGTCTTTGGCGATGGCAAGGGGCGCGCAGTACATTTGGGCGAACGGGACTGCTCGCTTCAACGTCGCCACCAGAAGGTTTTCGAGGAGGCGCCCGGCCCGTCGATCACCGCAGAGGAGCGCAACCGCATCGGCAAGATCTGCGCCGACGCCGTGGCCCGCATCAATTATACCGGTGCAGGCACAGTCGAGTTTCTCTATGAGAAAGGCGATTTTTACTTCATCGAGATGAACACGCGTCTGCAGGTCGAGCATCCCGTGACCGAGGCGATCTTTGGTGTGGACCTCGTCCGTGAACAAATCCGCGTCGCCGCCGGGCTGGACATGGACTTCCACCAAGAAACCCTGAAGATTAACGGCCACGCCATCGAAGTACGCATCAACGCCGAAAAATTGCCCGAATTCGCGCCGCGCCCCGGTAAGATCACGCAGTTTCACGCCCCCGGCGGTCTAGGTGTGCGGATGGATAGCGCGCTTTATGATGGCTACACGATCCCGCCCTATTACGATTCGCTGATCGGTAAGCTGATCGTTCATGCCCCCGACCGCCCCGCTGCACTGGCCCGGCTAAACCGAGCGTTGGGCGAGCTGATCGTCGACGGCGTCGATACCACCGTGCCGCTCTTTCACGCGCTCTTGCAGGAAGACGACATTCAGACCGGTAACTACAACATTCACTGGCTGGAGCATTGGCTGGAGACGAACCTACGAGGTTGAGGCGCGCAAAGAGAAGTTGCAAGACGACATGCAGGATACTGATTTTCCTCTCACGCCCGAATTGCTGCTGACCGCATATGCCTCCGGCGTATTCCCCATGTCTGAGGGGCGGGACGATCCGGAGATATTCTGGGTCGATCCGCACAGGCGCGGCGTTCTGCCCTTGGATGGCCTGCGCATCTCGCGCAGCCTGGCACGGAAGGTGCGGCGCGGCGGCTACGAGGCGACGTTGAACACCGGTTTTGCCGACGTTGTGGATGCCTGCGCGGACCGGCCCGAAACATGGATCAACGCCGAAATCCGCGCGCAATACATCGCGCTGCACCGGCTCGGCTATGCCCATTCATTGGAAATCCGGAAGGGCGGCACGCTTATCGGCGGCGTCTACGGCGTAAGTTCGGGCGCGGCATTTTTTGGCGAAAGCATGTTTTCACGCCAAACCGATGGCTCGAAACTGGCGCTAGTGCATCTGGTCGATCACCTGCGACGGTGTGGATACATGCTGTTCGACACGCAGTTTATCACGGACCATCTCGCCAGCCTCGGCGCGGTAGAAATCAGCCGCGCGTCCTACCGTACGCAACTGGCCAAGGCGCTGGACCACCCCGCGCATATCATGCAGCACGCGCTGGATACGGCGTCTCACTCGATCCTGCAGCGCAGCACCCAAACGTCATAGCGTGGGTGGTCCAGCGCATTCAGCGCCGGCGAGGACGCGATCATCCAACCCGAGAATATTGGTGAATCCTGCCCCTCATCCCGAATGGTCAGAAAGGCGAATGCGTCAGCCGCCGGGTCACCCTGAGGATAGCGGCACTGCGCCATTTCGATGGTCAGTGGCCCCAGTCGCGCCTGCTCCCCCGGTGCCAGCGGTATGTCAAAAACGTCGCCGGATACCTTTTCCAGCCCGCGCAGCACAGCGCCCGTGCCAGTGGTCGCACCGTCCTGCGCCACTGCCGCCAGTGGCAAAAGCGCGGCAATGCAAAGCGCCAAAAATTTCATTCGGCAGGCGCTTTGTTGTCGCTGTCACCACCGACAAACTTCATCAGAAGCGAGACTAGGCTGATCGATCCTTGGGTGAATTCAATCTGGTCGCCGGGCGCAAAATAAAGCGGTGATCCGCCAGGCAGGATCTCGACATAGTTGCCGCCCAGAAGGCCCTCGGACGAAATTGCGAGCGCGCTATCGTCGGGCACGTCAATGCCAGCAGCTACGCTGATAGTGGTGCTTGCGCGGTATGTGCTGGGGTCCAGCCCCATCGATGTCACGCGCCCTACCTTCACGCCCGCAATGCGCACATCGGTGCCAACGGTGATACCATCAGCAGAGCGGAAGCTAGCCGCAAGTTCATAGTGGTCGCCGCCCGCGCTGGCACCCGTCAGCTTGGCTGCATAAACGACAAAGCCCAGCGCGACGGCCAATACGATTCCGCCTGCGATGATCTCGCTTTTGTTTTCAGCCATCGATAGTCTCCGCCTGCCAGTTCGTTGCCAGTCCGCGGATCACTCCGGGCTCCACGCCTCGTAATCGCTGCGCGGCTTGGGCTTACTGCGGCGAATCGAGCCCGCTGGCGCGTAGGCCAGCGCGGTGCCGGTCAGGTTCTCCAGGTGGGGCTTTTCCCATGTCTGGCGGGGCAGCGGCGCATCTGTTGGCGGCTCCTGATAGGTGTGGTGCAGCCAGCCGTGCCATTCGGGGCCAACGCGGCTTGCCTCGATCTCACCATTGTAGATCACCCAGCGGCGCGCACCGTCCTTGGAGCGGTAGAAGATGTTGCCCTGCGCGTCTTCGCCCACCTTGATGCCGCGGCGCCAAGTGTAGAACTGTGTGTTGAGGGTCTGCCCGTGCCACCAGGTCACCGAGCGCAGCAGTGAATTGAGAATACCCATGTCGTCCTCCGGCAATCGTTGCATTGGATATGGCGTATCGGCGGGCAAAGGTCCAGTGGGCTAGGCCGAATGAGCGGGTTGGCGCGATCGTGTTTCAGCAGGCATTTTAATCACTGCGTCCGACTGCTCGCGGCGTGGCGCGGCGGCGACTGCGCCGCGTTTTCACAGTAATTGATCCGGCGTTCTGGTTAGTGTGTTCCGCGGGTTCATGAGCACCCCCTCGGACCTGCGCTTGGAACAGGTGGCAGCCAATGCTATCCTTGCCAGCATCAGCCTTGTTCCAGGGCCACCCGGACCAAAAAAGGGCAAGCCAATTGGCCTGCCCTTCTTAATTTCAGGAATGGCCTTGCGCTTTTACCCCGCGCTGGCGCCTTCCTTCTTGGCACTCTTTGCATAGATCATCAGCGGGGCGGCGTCGGTCATAACCGCCTCCTCGTTCACCACAACCTCTTCGACGTTTTCCATGCTGGGGACCTCGAACATCGTATCCAGCAGAATATCCTCAAGAATCGAGCGCAGTCCGCGCGCGCCCGTCTTGCGATTGATTGCGCGCTTGGCGATTGCAGTCAGCGCATCGTCGGTAAAGCTGAGCTGGACGTTCTCAAGCTCGAACAAGCGCTGGTACTGCTTGACCAGCGCGTTTTTTGGCTGGGTCAGGATGGTGATCAGCGCATCCTCATCCAGATCCTCCAGCGTTGCGATCACAGGCAGACGGCCCACGAATTCGGGAATCAGACCGAATTTCAGCAGATCTTCCGGCTCAAGATCCTTAAACACTTCGCCGATTCCGCGATCATCTTTGTCGCGCACGTCCGCGCCAAAGCCCATGGCACTCCCCTTGCCGCGCGCGGCAATGATCTTGTCCAGACCCGCGAAGGCACCACCGACTATAAAGAGGATGTTAGTCGTGTCCACCTGCAGGAACTCTTGCTGCGGATGCTTGCGCCCGCCCTGAGGCGGCACGGCGGCGACCGTCCCTTCCATCAACTTCAGCAGCGCCTGCTGCACGCCCTCGCCCGACACGTCGCGCGTGATCGACGGGTTTTCGGACTTGCGCGTGATCTTGTCGACCTCGTCAATATAAACAATGCCGCGCTGCGCGCGCTCGACGTTGTATTCGGACGATTGCAGCAACTTGAGAATGATGTTCTCGACATCCTCACCGACATAGCCTGCCTCGGTCAGTGTCGTGGCGTCGGCCATCGTAAACGGCACATCAAGAATACGCGCCAGCGTCTGGGCCAGCAAAGTCTTGCCGCAGCCAGTGGGGCCGATCAGCATGATGTTGGATTTTTGCAGCTCAATATCGCCGCTTTTGCCAGAATTATTCAGGCGTTTGTAATGGTTGTGAACTGCGACCGACAACACCTTCTTAGCTTTAGCCTGGCCGATCACGTAATCGTCCAGCACATCGCAAATCTCCCGCGGGGCGGGAACGCCCTCGGATGATTTAAGGCCTGCAGTGCGCGTTTCCTCACGGATGATGTCCATACACAGCTCGACGCATTCGTCGCAAATGAACACGGTCGGGCCCGCAATCAGCTTGCGCACCTCGTGCTGGCTCTTGCCGCAGAAGCTGCAATAGAGGGTATTCTTGCTGTCGCTGCCTGAACTATTCGACATGATCTACCTTTCGGGCGGTGCATTGCAATCGGGGCCCGACGCGGGTGTCGGGCCGCCGTTTCGGTTAACTTAAGGGAGGCGCCGGGCGGCGACAATCGCAAAATGCCGCGCCCAATGCAAAGTGTATCACCCTTAGGATTTGGGCTTTGCGTCGTCTTCGGGCTTGGTGCGGTTCTCGACGATCTCGTCGATCAGGCCCCAATTCTTGGCGTCATCGGGTGACATGAAGTTGTCACGCTCAAGCGCTTCCTCGACCTTTTTCAGGGTCTGGCCAGTGTGTTTGACATAAATCTCGTTCAAACGCTTTTTCAACTTCAGCGTTTCTTCGGCGTGGATCATGATGTCGGTCGCCTGGCCTTGATATCCTCCAGACGGCTGGTGAACCATGATGCGGCTATTTGGCAGCGAGAAGCGCATACCGGGTGCGCCGGCGGTCAGCAAAAGCGAGCCCATCGAAGCCGCTTGGCCGATGACCAGCGTCGATACCTTGGGGCGGATATACTGCATCGTGTCGTAGATCGACAGGCCTGAGGTCACGACACCGCCGGGGCTGTTGATATACATACTGATTTCCTTCGACGGATTCTCCGCCTCAAGGTGCAGCAACTGCGCGACGATCAGGCTGGACATTCCGTCATGGACAGGTCCGCTGAGGAAAATGATCCGCTCCTTCAGGAGGCGCGAGAAGATGTCGTAGGCACGCTCGCCGCGGGCGGTCTGTTCGACCACCATCGGCACGAGGGTGTTCATATAGGTGTCCATCGGGTCTGTCATAATCCGCCTTGCCTGCTGAATTGTGTAAGGTCCATACCTGACCAAGTCCTAAAAGAGTCTTAGTATCGCGCCCAAGCGGCCGCAAGGGCGCGCCGGGATTTAGTCGAACGCACCACAAACAGCTAGGACGCCGTGCTTTCGCGTCCAATGGTTCGGCAGAGCAGAAGCACTGGGATCAGCCCGAACGCCACCAGCGCGAGTGACGGGACGGCAGCCTCGCGCAACCGCTCGTCCGCAGCCAGACGGTAGGCCTGCACCGCCAGCGTCTCGAAGTTGAAAGGGTGCAGAATCAGCGTCGCGGGCAGTTCCTTCATAACATCGACGAACACGATCAGGAGCGCGGTTAGCACCGACGTACGGGCCACCGGTAGATGCACGCGCCACAGCAGGCGCCCGGGCCCCTGCCCCAGACTTCGTGCAATTGCGTCGAAATGCCCCGGCACGGTGGCCATGCCGCTGTCATAGGCGTTGAGGGCGGCGGCCATGAACCGCGCCATGTAGGCCAGCACCATCAGCCAGATCGAGCCGGTGATCAGCAGCCCCGTATCAATGCCAAAATTGCCCTCCATGAATCGGTCGACGGTGTTATCCAGCCCCGCAAGCGGCACCATCAGCCCCACCGCGATCACACCGCCCGGCACGGCATATCCCAGCCCTGCCCCCATCACGAGCCAGCGCGAGATGCGCCCCGGACGGGTGCGGGCGCGAAACCCGATCAGGATCGCACCGATCACCGTCAGCACCGATGCGACGGCAGCCAGTGTCACCGAATTAGTCATCAGTTGTAGATAACGCGGCTGTATCAGGCTTTGGCCCGACCCCCACGCCATCGTCCCCAGCATCACGATGGGGATCAGAAAACCAAGCAGCACCGGCATCAGGCAAACCCCCGTTGCGGTCCAGCCGCGCCACCCGGTGAGCCGCGGCTTGGCAAGAACTTCGAATCGGGCACCACCGCGGCTGGCGCGGCGTGCACGGCCGCGCTGTGCCTGTTCCAGTCCCGCCAGCAGCAACGCAAAGCTGAGCAGGCACAGCGACAATTGCGCGGCCGCAGCACGGTCGCCCAGCGAAAACCACGCTTGATAAATCCCGGTCGCGAAGGTCTGGACATTAAAAAACGCCACCGTGCCGAAATCAGCAATCGTCTCCATCACGGCCAGCAGGGTGCCGCCCACGATGGCCGGCCGCGCCATAGGCAATGCCACCGACCAGAACGCGGCCAGCGGCGACCGGCCCAGCGTGCGCGCTACTAGAAACGCGTTTGAACTTTGCTGGCTGAACGACGCGCGCGCCAGAAGGTATACGTACGGATAAAGCACGATCGTCAGCATCAGCGCCGCGCCGCCCAGACTGCGAATCTCGGGAAACCAGTAATCGCGCGGGCCCCATCCGGTGACGTCGCGCAGCAGCATCTGCACCGGGCCGGGATGATCCAAAAGCGAGGTATACGCATACGCCAGAACGTAGGCGGGAAAGGCCAGCGGCAGCGCCAGCGCGATTTCCAGCCAGCGCACACCGGGAAAACGGTAGACCGTCACCAGCCACGCCGTTGATGTGCCTATTATTGCGGTGCCACTGCCGACGATTGCGACCAGCGCGAGCGTGGTCGCGGTATAGCGCGGCAGCACAGGCGCCAGCACGTCGCGCCACGTCGCCAGATCGCCGCCCAGCGCGGCTAGCACAGCCGCAAGAATTGGCGCGATGCACAGCGCGGCAATGGCCCAAGCCAGACGGTACATCAGCCGCTCTGTCACGAATATGCCCCTTGCTGCCCGGCGCCTATGCCTGAGCGTTTTGATCAATAATCAGCCAGCCAGCAAGGGTCAAGGGCACGAGGTGCGGGTCGGGCTCCGATTTCGTGCCCGATCAGCACTTGAGCAAAGCAATGAAAACGCGGTGCCAAATGATTGATTTCAAATGCGATTTCGTCCGTGCTGTTATGACCCAGAGCGAAAGGCGGCCTTTACAAGGGTCAAGAATCCCTACACCCTTCCTTATTCGCGAAGGCGGTGCGCCCCTTAAATGGCGCCCGCTCCGACCAAGATTAAGACAGATAAAAGATCAGGGAGATTTTTCATGAAAACACTGAGACACCTCGCCACGGCGACAGCGACGGCAGTTCTGCTCGGCACGGCCAGCTTGGCACCCGCTCAGACTCTTAACTTCGCGTACGACGCAGACCCGGTATCGCTTGACCCGCATGAGCAACTTTCAGGCGGCACGCTGCAGCTTAGCCACATGATCTTTGATCCACTGGTGCGTTGGAATACCGAGCTGGGCTTTGACGGCCGCCTAGCCTCCGAGTGGGAGCGCGTCGACGCCACCACCATGCGCTTCATGCTGCGCGAGGGCGTCAAGTTCCACTCCGGCAATCCCATGACTGCCGAAGACGTCGTCTGGACCATTGGCCGCCTGAAATCCTCTGCGGATTTCAAAGGCATCTTCTCGGGCTGGCTCTCGGCCACCGCGATCGACGACTACACCGTTGAGATCAAGACAGACGGCCCCAGCCCGCTGGTCCTTCACACCGCCACATACGTCTTCCCGATGGACAAGAAATTCTATGAGGAGGGCGGCGCCGAAATCGCAAAGCATGGTGATAGCTTCGCCTCCAAGACCGTGTCTGGCACAGGGCCATTCACCATCACCGAGCGTGAACAGGGTGTGAAGGTCGTCTTCCAGCGCAACGCCGACTATTGGGATACGAACAGCCCCGGTAACGTGCAAACCGCCATCCTGACCCCGATCAAAGAGGCGCCGACGCGCGTAGCGGCCCTCCTGGCCGGTGACGTCGATTTCATCGCGCCCGTTCCGCCCACCGATCTGGAACGGATCGAGGCCAACGACGGCACAACCCTCGTAACTAAGTCGGGCACACGCATCATTACGCTGCAACTGAACCAGCAGCGCAACGAAGCACTGGCCGACGTCAAGGTGCGCCAGGCCATCGTCCATGCCATCAATAACGAAGGCATCGTCGAGAAAATTATGAAGGGCTTTGGCACCGTCGCGGCGCAGAACTCGCCCGAGGGCTATCTGGGCCACAACCCGGACCTGACCCCGCGCTTTGACGTTGCGGCAGCAAAGGCGCTGATGGAAGAGGCAGGCTATGCCGACGGTTTCTCCGCCAGTATGATGTGCCCCAACAACCGCTACGTAAACGACTACAAGATCTGCGAAGCAGCAGCGGCAATGCTGGCCCAGATCAAGATCGACGTCGATCTGACCACCATGCCAAAGGCCCAGTACTGGCCCAAGTATGACGAGCGCGCGGCAGACATCATGATGATCGGCTGGCACGCCGACACCGAGGATTCGGCCAACTTCTACGAGTTCCTCAACATGACGCCCAACGCCGACACCGGCAAAGGCCAGTATAACTCCGGCAACTACTCCAACGCCGAAGTTGACGCACTGACGATGGGTTCCCTAACCGAAACCGACAACGCAAAGCGCGCCGAAGCCCTCCAGAAGGTCGAAAAGATCCTCTATAACGATGCGGCATTCGTGCCGCTGCACTGGCAAGATCTGGCATGGGCAGCCCGCAAGGGCGTGAATATCGAGCCCGTCCTGAACGTGATGGATTTCCCCTATCTGGGCGATCTGGTCATCGACGAGTAAGCACATCAGGCGGGCCGGATCCCTTCGGCCCGCCACTGCTGCACCACCCGGCACTTCGGGTTGACGCCCGGCCCCTTCCCGGACTAAACGACCCCCGGTCCCTTACGGGGCACCGCTCATCCCAAGGCTCCGATCCTGTCAGAGCCCTCCCCTCCAGCAGCCGCCAGAGACGTTCACATCATGCACATCGTCGCATTCCTTATCCGGCGCGCCATTCAGGCCGTGATCGTGATGTTTGTCATCTCACTGATAGGGTTTTCCATTCAGGACAATCTGGGCGATCCGCTGCAGGAAATGGTCGGCCAGTCCGTCTCCGAAGCCGAGCGCGAAATCCTGCGCGAAGACCTGGGCCTGAACGATCCGTTCCTCACCCAATACGGCCGTTTTTTGGGTAATGCCGTGCAGGGCGATCTGGGCACGTCCTATTTCTTCAAACGCCCCGCACTCGAAGTCATCATGGATAAGTTTCCCGCGACGTTCGAGCTGGTTCTCGGCTCCGTCTTCATATTCCTCGCGCTGTCGATACCGGGTGGCATCTATTGCGCCATCAACCGGGATAAATGGCTGGCCAAGACAATAATGACCGCCTCGATTGTCGGTATATCCGTCCCAGTCTTTCTTACGGCGATCCTCCTAGTCTGGCTCTTCGGGGTCGAACTGCAATGGCTGCCCGCGTTTGGGCGCGGCGACACATATGAATTGCCTTGGGGCTGGGAGACAGGCTTTCTCACGCTTGATGGGCTGTCACACCTGGTCCTGCCCTGCATAGCGCTGTCGTCCATTATGCTGCCCCTCTTTATCCGACTCATCCGCGCCGAAATGATGGAGGCAATGGGCACCGATTATGTCCGCTTCGCCCGCGCCAAGGGGCTGTCGACCGCGCGCGTGCGCTACGTCCATGCGTTCCGCAACACGTTGCTGCCGGTGGTCACGGTCGGCGGACTGATGATCGGCACGCTGATCGCCTATACAATCCTGACCGAAACGGTGTTCCAGTGGCCCGGCATGGGCTTTCTTTTTCTCGAAGCGATCAACCGCGTCGATACACCACTCATCATCGCTTATATCATCGTCGTCGGCCTGATTTTTGTCGTCGTCAACACCATCGTCGATTTCGTCTACACGCTCATCAATCCGATGGTGAAGCTGCCAGGAGCCAAATCATGATCACATGGCGAGGATTTCTCAAACGCTTCCTGTCGGATCCTGTGGCCATCGGCTCGGCTGCGGTACTGCTGGTGTTGATCCTCATGGCAGTCTTTGCACCACTAATCGCACCGCAGAACCCCTATGATCTGCTGCAACTTGATATAATGAACAGTGACTTGCCGCCCGCATGGCGCAACGGTGGTGACGATCAATTCTGGTTGGGTACAGATACCCAAGGGCGCGGCGTGTTCAGCACCATCCTCTATGGCACTGGTATCTCGCTATTGATCGGCATCGGCGCGGTCCTCGTTCAGGGAATCCTTGGCATCACACTGGGCCTCTGGGCTGGCTACAAGGGGGGCTGGGTAGATAGCTTCCTCATGCGCCTCGCCGATATTCAGATGTCGCTGTCTACGCTGATGATCGCGATCATCGCGCTGGCGCTGTTTCAGGCGGCGTTCGATGCAAATATCTATGCCGATTACGCCATCTTCATGCTGATCCTCATCATCGGCATGGCAGAATGGCCCAAGTTTGCGCGCACTGTACGCTCCTCGGTGCTTGGTGAGAAGAACAAAGAATATGTCGACGCCGCCCGCGTCATCGGGCTGCCCGCGCGCAAGGTGATGTGGGGCCATATCCTGCCCAACGCCATGACGCCCGTCCTGGTCATTTCGACCATTCAGGTGGCCGAGGCGATCATGACCGAGGCGGCCCTGTCCTTTCTCGGCCTGGGGATGCCCACGGACAAGCCGTCGCTGGGCTCGCTGATACGGTCGGGCTTTGAGTTTATCTTTTCGGGCTCGTGGTGGATCACACTCTATCCTGCGATCGTGCTGGTTACTCTGGTGCTGGCGCTAAACCTGCTGGGTGATTGGCTGCGCGACGTCCTGAATCCGAAACTGCGCAGGGGGGACGACTGATATGGCACTTCTGGATGTCAAAAACCTGCATGTCGCCTTCCCACGCGGCAAAAAAGGCGATGTCGAAGCGCTGCGCGGCGTCGACCTCACACTGGAAAAGGGCCAACGTCTCGGTGTCGTGGGCGAAAGCGGGGCCGGCAAATCCATGCTCGCTTTTGCGATCCTCAATTTAATCGCTGATCCGGGCCGCGTCACCCAAGGCTCCGTTACCTTTGACGGGCAAAACCTGCTGGAGCTATCGGAGCGGCAGATCCGGCGCATACGCGGCAACCGCATCTCGATGATCTTTCAGGACCCGATGGTCACATTGAACCCCGTTCTGACCATCGGCAAACAGATGATCGAAACGCTCAAGGCACATCGCAGCATCAGCACCCGTGAAGCGCGCCGCCTCAGCGTGGAAAAGCTGAACCTCGTCGCAATTCCGTCGGCTGCCAGCCGCATGGATTCTTATCCGCACGAATTGTCAGGTGGCCTGCGCCAGCGCGTCGTCATTGCCATCGCCCTGCTGACCGACCCCGAACTGATTATCGCGGACGAGCCGACGACCGCCCTCGACGTCACTATTCAAGCCGAGATCATGTCGCTGATCCTGCGCCTATGCCGCGAGAACGAAGTGGCACTTATCCTGATAACCCATGATCTGGGTGTCGTTGCCGAAGTGACCGAACGTTTAATGATCATGTATGCCGGCAAATGCGTTGAGACGGGCCGCACCCGCGATATTATCGACGCGCCCAAGCATCCCTATGCCGTCGGCCTGCTGAAGGCGCTGCCGCAGAACAGCACCAAAGGCGCCAAGCTGTACCAGATACCGGGCTCCATGCCTCCTATCACCAATCTGCCGGTCGGTTGCCCCTATCACCCCCGCTGCGAGCGGGCGACGGATAAATGCCGTGCCGCGATACCGCCACTCGCGCATGGCGTCGCGTGTTTCCACCCCATGCACGAGAACGGGCCGTACGGCGACATGGAGGCAGCCCAATGACCGATCCCACAAACGACCCAATCATCGAAACCCGCGGTGTGGAGATGCGTTTCTCGCTGCCCACCCACTTTCTCAGCCGAGAAAAGCCGGTACTGCATGCCCTGTCGGGCGTCGATGTAAAAATCCAGGAAGGCGAGACGTTCTGCGTCGTGGGCGAGTCGGGTTGCGGCAAAACCACGCTGGGCCGCGCCATCATGGGCCTGTTGACGCCGTCTGCGGGCGAGATCTATTTCCGTGGCAAGCGCATCGATACGATGGCTGAGGATACGCGCAAGCCGATCCGCGCCGACATGCAGATGGTGTTTCAAAACCCATACGCTTCGCTCAATCCGCGCCGCAACGTGTTCCAGACGCTGTCCGAGCCGATCCGCCACCTGATGCCCGAAAAATCTGCCATCGACGTGCGCGCACAAGTCGAGGCCGTGCTGGATGCCACCGGTTGCGACCAAAGCTGGCAGCGCAAGCTGCCGCATGAGTTTTCGGGCGGTCAGCGCCAGCGGATCGCCATAGCCCGCGCACTGGTCACGAACCCCGCCTTCGTCGTCGCGGACGAGCCGATTTCGGCGCTGGATGTGTCCATTCAGGCGCAGATCCTCAACCTGCTGAGTGATCTGCAGGACGAGCGCGGCCTGACCTACATGTTCATCACCCACGACCTCAGCGTCGTCGAGCATTTTGGCGACCGAGTGGCCGTGATGTATCTGGGCCAAGTGATGGAACTGGCGGCCACTGACAAGATTTTTGACGCACCAAAGCACCCCTATACGCAGCTTTTGCTAGACGCGATTCCAAAGCTTAGCGGTGGATCGTTCGATGCACCGCGCACACCGGGCGAGTTGCCCGACCCGGTCAATCCCCCCCCGGGATGCCCTTTCGCACCGCGCTGCCCCATCGCGCAGGATATCTGCCGCGCCGAACGCCCGCAGCTACGCGAGATCAGAACCAGCGGCACAATGGCAGCCTGCCACTTGGCCGAATGAGCCTATTGTTAGATTAAGACAAGAAGCGCCCAACGTTTGGGGTATAACGCCGCGAACAAGCCACTAAAATAATCAGCCGCTCATCGCGCCAATATCAGCCCGCGCCACTGCGATCGCCTTAAGCACGGCATAGCAGGACACCCCGGGGGCAAGTTGCAGCTCATCCATAGCGTCCGCAGTGATTCGTGCCAGTAACCGATCCTCGCCCAGCCTGAGCGACAAGGCGACGCCCGGCCCATCACCGCGATGCACCGCCTCGATCACAGCAGGTAGAATGTTGCGCGACGATAGGCCAACGGGCTGCGTGCGCGACACCAAAACATCCTGCGCCAATATCCTGATCCTGAGAGATTTCCCCACCTGGGCCTCAATTCCTGGCAGGCGCAACTCACCGCCGCTGATCGCAAGGCGGCTCAGGCCGCCAGAATTAAGCGTCACGACCCGTGCGACCAGCACCGATCCCGCTTCGCGCACCCCGATCAACGGGACCATCGCAGGGTCACTCAAGACATCCGTCACGTCCCCGGCGCGCAAAACACGGCCTTCCCGCAGCACCACGATCCGGTCAGCCAGTCGGGCAATTTCAGCCATTGAATGGGTGATATAGACGATCGGGACGGCGCGGCTGTCGCGCAAACGCTCCAGATAGGGCAGGATTTCGTCCTTTCGGGGACCGTCCAGCGCCGCCAGCGGCTCATCCATCAGCAAAAGCCGCGGGCGCATGGCCAGCGCGCGCGCAATCGCCACACGCTGCTTTTCACCGCCCGACAGGCTTGCCGGATGGCGCTGCATAAGCGCACCAATACCCAGCATCTCTTGAATCGCTGCCGCGTCCAGACCCAACGCATTGCCAGTGCCAGCGGGGGGGGCATAGCGCAGACCAAATGCAATATTCTGGGCAACCGTGAGATGCGGAAACAGGCGCCCGTCTTGAAAGACGACACCGATACGCCGCCGCGCAGCAGGCAGGCACACCCCGCGCGCATGGTCCAGCAGCACATCGCCCGCTAGCGTGATCCGCCCCGCATCGGGCCGGACTAGGCCCGCTATGGCATTAGCGATACTCGTTTTGCCCGATCCCGACGGCCCGAACAGCGCCGTGACGCCCGGCCCTGCCTCGGCCTGCGCCTCCAGCTGAAACGCGCCAAAGCGGTGCGATATATCAAAGGTGAGGCTCATCCACGGATCCTTTCAGCCATGCGCCGCGACAGCCACTCAGACACGAGGACCGCGGCGATGGCGACGCTGGCCGACAGGATCACCAGCCGCATCGCAGACCCCTCGCCGCCCGGCACTGACAAAAACGCATAGATGGCAGAGGGCAGCGTCTGCGTCTGGCCCGGTATATTGGCAACGAAGGTGATCGTCGCGCCGAATTCACCCATCGCCTTGGCAAAGCCCAGCACAGTCCCGGCCAATATCCCCGGCCCGATCAATGGCAGCGTCACGCGCACAAAAGCCGCCCAGCGGCCCGCGCCCAGTGTCGCGGCTGCCTCCTCCAGCTTGGGGTCGACTGCTTCAATAGAAAGCTGTATGGCGCGCACCATCAGCGGGAACCCCATGATGCCTGCCGCCAGCGCCGCCCCCGTCCAGCGAAAGGCGAAAACGATGCCCACCTCCGCCAGCGCGCCGCCGATCCAGCCGTTGCGGCCGAAGGCCAGTAGCAGCAGATAGCCAGTCACGACCGGCGGCAGGACGAGCGGTAAATGCACCAGCGCGCTTAGCATCGCGTGGCCGGGAAAGCGCCGCCGCGCCAGCACCCATGCCACCGCGATTGCCAAAGGCAGGCTAAAAACCACTGCTGTCACAGACACTTGCAACGACAGCGCCAATGCGTCCCATGCGGCGGCGTCCAGCATCAGTGCAGCCCGGCGGGTAGGGTGAATCCATGCGCGGCGAAGATCACGCGCGCCTCGGCGCCATGCAAAAACGCGATGAACGCCGCGCCTGTCTTGGTTAGGGCGACAGCAGGATAGACGATGGGCGTATGCATCCTTACGGGCACGTCATACAGGATACGCACACCCGGCTCCGCAAATGCATCAGTGGCATAAACGATGCCCAGCGGCGCCTCCCCCCGCGCGACTAGCGCCAGCGCAGCACGCACGCTGTCCGTTTCGGCCAGATGCAGCGCCAATGCCTCCCACAGACGGGCGTTTTCTAGCCATTCGCGGCCATAGATGCCTGCCGGAACGCCCCGCGTTTGGCCCATAGCAATGCGCCCGCCACTCAGCCGCGCCAGCAACATGTCCGCGGTCACCCCAGCCAGATCCGATGCATCCGCCGGTGCGATCAGCACCAGCCGGTTGCCCAGCAGATCCGCCCGCTGGGCCGGGCTGACCGCGCCCTGTCCCTCCAGCCAGTCCATCCACGCGGCGTTAGCCAGAATGACAGCCTCTGCGGGCGCGCCCTGCGCGATCTGTCGCGCGATTTGTCCACTGCCGCCGACCGAAACAACCACGTCACCGGGATAGAATGCGACGATCTCGGCCAGTACGCCTTGCAGCGATGCTGCAGCAAAAACTACTGTCCGGCCCTCGGCCATCGCCGGATTAGGCGCCACCACCAGCGCCCACACAGCGCATAGCACGCGGCACACGGCGACTAAAAATCTTTTAGATGCAGGGTAATGGCGCAAATCAAAGCCTCCTGCGCGGTACTGGGTAGGGCCGCGCCACGCCCACAAAATAGTCTACGGGAATCGGATTTAGCCGCCACGGTTGTTTTTTCGGAGGTTTCGCAATATGTTGCGTAAAAGCAAGAAGAAAAGCGCAAGATCGCAGATACATCGATCACCCGCACCGATATGAGACTGAGCAGACATACCGTGAGCAGCCCCCTGACTATGGCCGAGGCCCCAATTGACCTGACCGATGTGCACAAAAGCGATGTGCGCACCCAATTTGGCGCGCTATGTTTCCGCATGGTACGCGGCAAGCCCGAAGTGCTGCTTGTCACAAGCCGCCGTACAAAGCGCTGGATCGTGCCCAAGGGCTGGCCAATGGACGGCAAGACACCTTCCGAAAGCGCCGAGATCGAGGCGTGGGAGGAAGCGGGCGTACGCGGCAAGGTCTATGATCGCTGCCTTGGCGTTTATTCCTATCGCAAGTCGATGGAGGATGACGAAGATTTGTCCTGCGTGACCATGATCTACGCTATGAAAGTGCGGGAATTCGCTGCGAATTATCCCGAAGTGGAAGAGCGCAAGCGCAAGTGGCTGCGCCCAAAGAAGGCTGCTGCACTCGTCGATGAGCCTGATCTGGCGCATATGATCCGCAACTTCGATCCCCAGCAGGTCAAAAGCTGATCAATGCGCCTGCACGGTCACGCGGTGCTTGTTTTTCTCTGAATCGCGGTTATTTCAACGTGCGTAGCAGCGGACTTTGAAAGATGATCAAGTTTTCCCTTAAATGCGGGCAGGACCACCGCTTTGACAGCTGGTTCCAGTCCTCGACGGCCTTCGACACGTTGGCGGCGCGCGGGCTGGTGAACTGCGCCGTATGCGGCATCACGGATGTCGAGAAGTCCATCATGGCACCCAGTGTGCGGGCTGGCCGGGACGCGCCGCAGGGTCCGCCCACCGCGCCCGAGGGCAAATCCGGGCGCGGCACACTATCGGCCCCCGCCTCGCCCTCGGAACAGGCACTGACCGAGATGCGGCGCCAGATTGAGAAGAATTCCGAATACGTTGGCCCGAACTTTGCCAAGGAAGCCCGCAAGGTGCATGAGGGCGGCGCCGCCGCGCGGTGGATCCACGGCGAGGCGCGCCCGGAAGAGGCCCGCAAGCTGATCGAGGATGGCGTGCCGATCATGCCTTTGCCGTTCAAGCCGAGGCGCAAGGTGAATTGACGCAACGCCCATGCATCCTGTAGCCCCGCATCCTGAAGCCGTGCCAAAGAGGTGCGGCGGGCGCAACATCGCCAAGGAGGAATGGCATGGCCGCTGGGCATGACCTGACACAGCTATTGGCCGAAATGTCGCCAGTCCTAGACCCAGAGATATACGTGTTCGTGACACTTCCGAGCCGCGAAACGCCCGCCGGCATCTCCCCTCGTATGATGATGCAGGAGCGCGAGGGCACCACTATTGTCGTCCCACGGGGCGACGCGGTTGCAGCCGGTCTCGATCATGTTTTTGCGTCCCGGATGATCACGCTCGACGTACATTCCGCGCTGGACGCCATCGGTTTTCTTGCCCGCATCGCCGCACGGCTCGCTGGGCTAGGGATGGGCGTTAATCCCGTGGCGGGTTACTATCACGACCACCTTTTCATCCCCGAGGATCGCGCTGAGGAGGCTATGGCCGTCCTTGAAGAGATGGCCCGCGAGGCGCGCGGCTAAGGACCAAGGGCGCTGCCTGCTCTTGCCCTCGCGCCCGCCCCCGCGTAAACCGCCCCCGAACTTAGCCCAAGGGATACCGGCCATGCCCGTTCTCGTGATGAAATTTGGCGGCACTTCCGTCGCCAATCTTGACCGTATCCGCCGCGCGGCCAAGCGTGTCGGCGTCGAAGTGGCCAAAGGCTATGACGTGATCGTCATCGTGTCGGCCATGTCGGGCAAGACGAACGAGCTGGTCGGCTGGGTTGGCGAGACAGCGCCCCTCTATGATGCGCGCGAATACGACGCAGTTGTTAGCTCGGGCGAGAACGTGACCGCCGGCCTGATGGCGCTGACCTTGCAGCAGATGGATATCCCCGCGCGCAGCTGGCAAGGCTGGCAGGTGCCGGTGCGCACAACCTCAGCCCACTCCACCGCCCGTATCGAAGAAATTCCACCCGAGAACATCATGGCAAAATTTGCCGAAGGCATGCGCGTTGCGGTCGTCGCTGGTTTTCAGGGCGTCAGTCCCGAGGGGCGCATCACCACGTTGGGCCGCGGCGGATCGGATACGACAGCAGTCGCCTTTGCCGCCGCGATGAATGCCGAGCGCTGCGATATCTACACCGATGTCGACGGCGTCTATACCACCGATCCGCGCATCTCATCCAAGGCGCGCAAGTTGGACCGCATAGCGTTTGAGGAAATGCTGGAGCTGGCCAGTCTGGGCGCGAAAGTGCTGCAAACCCGCTCGGTTGAGCTCGCGATGCGTTACAATGTCAAGTTGCGCGTGCTCAGCAGCTTTGAGGAACAATCAGATGACGCGGGCACCCTTGTCTGCGCCGAGGAGGAAATCATGGAATCTAATGTTGTGACCGGCATCGCCTACTCCCGCGACGAAGCCAAGATGACCCTTCTGTCCGTCGCCGACCGGCCCGGCATCGCCGCCGCCATATTCGGCCCGCTGTCCGAGGCGGGCGTGAATGTCGACATGATCATTCAGAACATATCCGAGGATGGGCGCACCGACATGACCTTCTCCTGTCCCACCGATCAGGTGGCGCGCGCGGAAAAAGCGCTGAAGGATGCGGTGGCAGCGGACCAGATCAACTATGTCGATCTGGTGGCCGACACGAACGTGGCCAAGGTTTCGGCCGTTGGCATCGGGATGCGCAGCCAGTCGGGTGTTGCAGCCCAGATGTTCCGCACGCTCAGTGACGAGGGGATCAACATCAAGGTGATTGCGACCTCCGAGATCAAGATTTCCGTGCTGATCGACCGGAAATATATGGAACTTGCCGTGCAAGCGCTGCATGATACGTTCCAGTTGGACAAAGCGGGCTAACGCGTATCACCCCCCTCCGGCGACAGACAGACGCGAAGGCGATACGCCCATGAGCGACGAGTTTCAAACTGACAGCCGCCAGATGTTGGGGCGCCTGCGCGCAGTCATGGCCGAGGACGCGGCAGGTCAGGCGCGCCTTGATCAGATCACGCAGCTGATCGCAGAGGAAATGCGCATCGAGGTCTGCTCGATCTACCTTTTCCGCGACGAAGAAACGCTAGAACTATGCGCAACCGAAGGGCTGAACGCCTCAGCCGTGCATGAGACGCGTATGAAGCTGGGCGAGGGTCTGGTTGGCCGCGTCGCCCGCACGGGACAGGTCATCAACACCGACGATGCGCCCAATACGCGCGGTTTCCGGTTTATGCCTGAAACGGGCGAAGATCGGTACTCTTCCTTCATGGGCGTGCCGATCCAGCGCCTTGGCGAAAAACTGGGCGTGTTGGTGGTGCAATCCAAGGATGCACGCAGTTTCTCCGAAGAAGAGGTCTACGCGGTCGAGGTCGTGGCTATGGTGCTGGCAGAAATGGCCGAGCTGGGCGCCTTTATCGGCGAAGGCGCGGCCATGTCCGCGCGCCATCAGCAAGCAGTCCTCTTTCGCGGGGCAATCGCACAGGAGGGTACGGCACGCGGCCATGTCTGGCTCCACGAGCCGCGCGTGGTCGTCACCAACCTCATCGCCGAGGACCCCGTGCGCGAAATGGAGCGCCTGACCGAAGCCGTCGAAGAACTGCGCGTTGGCGTCGACCGGATGCTGAATACCGCACGCTTTGGCGATAAGGATCAGCTAGAGGTGCTGGAGGCCTACCGCATGTTCGCCAACTCCAAAGGATGGATGCGCCGGATGGAGCAGGATATCGGACGGGGCCTGTCGGCTGAGGCCGCCGTGGAGAAAGAGCAATCGACCGCGCGCGCCCGGCTGGGGCAGGTGGCTGACGCCTACTTGCGCGATCGCCTTCACGATCTGGACGATTTGTCGAACCGCCTGCTGCGCATTCTGACGGGTCAGGGCATACAAACGGGCGCCGAGATGCCGCCAGATCCGATCCTCATCGCGCGCAATATCGGCCCTGCCGAACTCCTCGATTATGGCCGCAGCCTGAAGGGTATCGTGCTGGAGGAAGGTGCCGTAGGCAGCCATGCGACCATCGTCGCGCGCGCGTTAGCGATTCCGCTTGTAATCAACGCAAAAGGCATCACGACCGAGGCGCTGAACGGCGATCCGATCCTCGTAGACGGCGATCAGGGCATTGCCCATCTGCGCCCCGACGATATCGTTTATGCCGCCTTCCGCGACAAGATGGCGATGCAGGCCAAGGCACAGGAGCGCTATACCTCGATCCGGGACAAGCCCGCGACGACGCTTTGCGGGCGCACGTTATCGCTGAACATGAATGCCGGTCTAATGGCCGATCTGCCCAGCCTCGAAGGCTCGGGCGCCGATGGCGTCGGCCTATTTCGCACTGAATTACAATTTCTCGTCCGCTCAAAAATGCCACGGCGGGCAGAGCTGAGCGAGCTTTATGCGCGTGTCATGGATGCCGCAAAGGGAAAGCCTGTCGTCTTTCGCACACTCGACATCGGCTCGGACAAGGTGCTGCCCTACATGAAGCCGACGGATGAGCCAAACCCGGCCCTCGGCTGGCGCGCGATCCGCGTGGGCCTGGACAAGCCGGGCGTAATGCGGATGCAGCTGCAGGCGCTGATCCGGGGGGCCAATGGACGTCCCCTGTCGATCATGTTCCCCTTCGTCGCGCAGCGCGAGGAGTTTGACGCAGGCCGCGCCGAGATGGACAAGGCGATGGCGCGTGAACGTATTCTGGGCCACCCCCTGCCAGAGACACTCAAACTAGGCGCGATGCTGGAAACGCCCAGCCTCGCCTATGCGCCCGATCAGTTCTATCGCAGTGTCGATTTCCTCTCGATCGGGGGAAATGATCTGAAACAGTTTTTCTTTGCCGCCGACCGCGAAAACGAGCGTGTGAGACGCCGCTATGACACGTTGAACGTCAGCTTCCTGACCTTTTTGCAAGGCATCGTGGAACGCTGCATTGCGACCAACACACCGCTCAGCTTTTGTGGCGAGGATGCGGGCCGCCCCGTTGAGGCCGCGTGCCTTGCGGCCATTGGCCTGCGCACGCTGTCGATGCGCCCCGCCTCAATCGGGCCGGTCAAGTCGATCCTGCGCCGCACAAACCTGACCGAATTGCGCAGCGTCATCGACGCCTCAGGCGCGCGCGGTGACCAATCGGTACGGCCGTCCGTAATGGAATATCTTCGCGAAAAGCTGTAGGTGCGGCTGGCGCTTAGCCCCGTTTCGCTGGCACTTTGACGCGCGCGCGAAACGCCTCCAGCACAGCAGCGTGGCTCATGTCGGCCTCAATGGCGAGGCGCCGCAGTCCAAAATGCACATGCGCCATCTGCTGGTAATAACTCGTGAAGGCATAATTCGTGGCCGCGCCTGCTGCCGCGCCCAGAACTGGCACCGTCTGGGCTGCAAGTTTCTGGCCCAGAACTACACTCAGGCGCGGCGCCACCTTCGAGATCAACGCCTGCATCGCCTTACCTGTCACCGCGACGCGGGTGGTCAGAAACGCAAGATCCGCGCCATCGTCGTGGTCCAACGGGCCAGCAGCGGCAAAAATCTGCACACAATCAAAGTGTACACCCTCTTCTGCTGGATCAAAGCCATATTCGTCCGCCACATCCTGAATGGCGCGCAGCAGGATCGTCGTGGTGATGGGCAGTTCGGCCAGCGCGCTTGGGAGCCCGCCAAATCCGCCAGCGGCGCCCATAGCAGTGGTCACGGCCCGGTTCAGCCATCCCGGCTGCGTTCCGACCAACCCGCGCGAGCGCTGAGCCACGCCCATCGCCATCTCCAGCGCCTGCTCGGTCGCGCCCTCAAGGCGGGCGCGCACGGCCTCGGGTAGCCGGTCCAGCAACGCCTCGGCGCGGCCGCCAATCACATTCAGAACCTGAATGCCCAAATTGCCCGCGCGCGCGTGCCGCCGCGCCAGTGCGTCCAGCCGTGCGGTGTATTCAGCCTTATTGATCGGGGGGTCTAAAAGATCCATCATCAGTTATAGTTTGGCACTTTATCCACCATTTTCAAGCTGAACGTGTCACTTTTCCAGTAATTTGAGCCCAGCCTCCCGGCGACAGATCCAAACCCAAAACCCGATCAGGATTGGTCGGTGGCGGCATTTCCACGTGGTTCAACCGCTCAAAGCCGAAGCGCGAGTAGTAAGGCGCATCGCCGACCAGCATGACACGGTCCCAGCCCCCCTCGCGAGCCACCGCCAGCGAGCTGCGCATCAAGTACGCGCCCAGTCCCTCACCCTGATGGGTGGGATGCACGGCAACCGGACCCAGCAGCAGCGCAGGCAGGCTTGCAATCTGCACGGGCCAATACCGGATCGCCCCGGCCAGGATACCGCCCGCATCGCGTGCGACCACGCTCAGGCCCGACACCGGCGCGATCCCGTCCCGCAATCGATAAGAGGAGAGCGCCTCACGACCGGGCGCGAAGCAAAGGTCGAGCAGCGCCTCGACCTCCCACCAATCGCCTTCCGTTTCGGATCTCAATTCCACCGGCGCGCCGCTCCCTTCGGTTGATCGAACTTGGCTAGCATGACCTGCCAGAGGCCACAATTGGGCGCGCGGGTTGGGGCCGATCAGATAGGCCCGTCGCCGATCAAAAAAGAGCAGCCCCTCAACGCGATAAACGCGGGCGCCAAAACGACGACGCCAATCAGCGCGGCCAATGGTATCTGCTCGATCAAGGGCGCCGCGAAGATGATTAAGATGAGCACGAAATGCGCCGCCGCGATACTGGCGATGCCTGTTCGCCTGCCAACCAAATTTGACGTTAGTTGTTCCATCTCAGATGATCACATTTCCCCTCGGCGCTCCGCCCTGTTCATGGCAAGATCGGTTCTGAGGGAACTTCGGGACGGGGAGCCACCATGCTGATTAATCTTCACAAGCAAGCGACAACGACGCCGAAGGTCAGGGCTGCAATCCAGGCAAGCGATGA